>Ga0123357_10000107_pt1 | contig 69644 bp, 43 predicted proteins | sample TergutEmb28metaG_FD_89873 | JGI IMG/M metagenome (GOLD analysis project Ga0123357, IMG submission 89873) | Embiratermes neotenicus P4 segment gut microbial communities from Petit-Saut dam, French Guiana - Emb289 P4 | ecosystem: Host-associated > Arthropoda: Insects > Digestive system > Gut ...
ACGCCGAGGACTGCTGTTCCTGCCGACACTAGGCGCCCGGCCACGCTGGCGCCGGGATGTCCAAGATTTCGTCCAGCAGCGCCATGTACTCCCCGCGCTCGATCTCGACGGCCCCCAGGCTGGTCAGGTGCGGCGTCACCCACTGGGTGTCGATGACGCGCGAGGGCGCCCACTCGTCGTCCAGCACGTCCATGAGCGCCATGAAGGCCACCTTGGACGCGTCCCGGCCCAACACCCGGTCGTGGAACATCGACTCCCCGGCGAACAGGCCCCCGACGCTGACCCCGTACAGCCCGCCGACGAGCCGCCCGTCCGCGTCCCACGTCTCGACCGAATGGACGACGCCGGCCCGGTGGAGCCGCGTGTAAACGGACACGATCATGTCGTCGATCCAGCCGTAGGGCCGCCCGGGGTCGGCGCAGCGGGCGATCACCTGGTCGAACGCGCGGTCGACGCTGGTGGTGTAGTGCTTGGCCGCCTGCCGCATGGACCGGGTGACGCGGAACCCGTCGGGGGTGATGACGCCACGCCGCATGGGCGACCACCAGCCCATCTCGCGGAACCCGCTGTCGTGCAACGGCATGGGGAACACCCCGGCGCGGTACGCCTCCACGACCAGCGCCGGGTCGAACTGCGACGAGAACGCGATCAAGTCCTGGGCCGGCCACTGCTCGACCGGCCCGAAAATCCTTGAGCGTCCCACAGATGAGATTGTGTCACCCGCCACCGACAAAAACGCCTCTCAGCCCACCGGCCTCAGCACGTCCTCGCCCAGGTAGGGCCGCAACACCTCGGGGACGACGACCGAACCGTCGGGCTGCTGGAAATTCTCCAGGATGGCGACGATCATGCGGGTCATCGCGCACAGGGTTCCGTTGAGCGTAGCCGCCGAATGGACGCCCTCGTCGTCGCGGACGCGGATACCCAGCCGCCGGGCCTGGAATTCGGTGCAATTCGAGGTCGACGTGATCTCGCGGTATTTGCCCTGGGAGGGAATCCAGGCGTAGCAGTCGTATTTGCGTGCCGCCGACAGGCCGAGATCCCCGGCGGCCACTTCGAGCACCTGGAAGGGGATTCCCAGGCTGGCGATGAATTCTTTCTCGTACCCCAGAAGTTTCTGGTGTTCGGCGGCGGCGTCGCCCGGTTCGCAATAGACGAACATTTCCACCTTGTCGAACCAGTGGACGCGCAGGATACCCCGGGTGTCCTTGCCGTACGAGCCGGCTTCGCGGCGGAAACACGGGCTGTAGCCGGCGTAATGGCGGGGCAGCGTCGCGGCGTCGAGGATTTCGTTGGAATGGTAGGCGGCCAACGCGACCTCGGAGGTTCCCACGAGGTATTGGTCGTCGGCGGGCAGGTAATAAACGTCTTGGGCGGCCTGGCCGAGGAAACCCGTCCCTTCCATCGCCGACGGTTTCACCAACGCGGGCGGGAGCATCGGCGTGAAACCCCATTTCAGGGCGCAGGACATCGCGTGGTTGATGAGGGCGAATTCGAGCCTGGCGCCCATGCCGGTGAGGAAATAGAACCGCGCGCCGGAGACTTTCGCGCCGCGCTCGATGTCGATGGCGCCCAAGATTTCCCCGATTTCGACGTGGTCGCGCGGGGTGAACCCTTCGGCGTCGAAATCGCGCGGGGTGCCGACGGATTCCACGATGACGAAATCGTCCTCGCCGCCCAGCGGCACGTCCTCGAACACGGGGTTCGGTAGTTGCAACATCAACGCGTTGAAGGCGGCCTCGGCCTCGCCGGCCCTCGTCTGGGCGGCTTTCACGTCAGCGGCCAGCACCTTGGTGCGTTCCAGCAGCAACGCGCGTTCGTCGCCGGAGGCCTGCGCGACCGACTTGCCGAGCGCCTTCTGCTCGGCGCGCAGCGCCTCGAACCCCGCGATGGACGAGCGCCTGGCCTCGTCGGCGGCAATGAGGTCGTCGACCAATGCGGGGGATTCTCCACGGGCGGTTTGGGCGCGCCGCAGGCTGTCAGGGTTGGAACGTAGCAATGCTGGATCAATCACACCACGAGCCTAGCCGACTCGGGGGGCGCGCCTGACGGCGGACGTTTCCCGCGTGACGGCAGGCGGGGTCTACGACGCCGGCTCCACCACGTACAGGGTGGAACCGTGGTCGCCCCACAGGCGGGTGTGGGCGCGGTCGGCGGTGCCCTCGAATTGCGGGAGGGGGGCCAGTGTCGCTAAGGCGACGCCGGTGGCCTCGTAGGTTTCGGCGGCGTCGGGCAGGCGGTAGAAACGGGACGCCGTGCGGACGAGAACGCCTTCCGGGTTCAGCCAGCGGGGGAGGACGAACGCCAGCAGGTGGCCCAGCTCGTCCAGGCCGATGGTTTGCGGGCGGGACGTGACGCGGTAACGGCGGGTGGGCTCCAGCACCGGGATGGCCAGGACGCCGGGGGGTTGGGACGCGCGGGTGCGCGTCTGGTAGTGGCCGACGACGGTTTCGAGGGCGCCCGCCGCCGTCCAGACGACGTGGTCTGGGCTGGTCGCGGGGACGCGGCGGAATCGCCCGTGTTGCAGGGTGTGGCGGTGGGCTTTGTAGAACGCGATCTGCGCGGCCACGTCGCGGCGTCCGGCGAACGACAACGTCGCCAGGTCGAATTCGTAGCCCAGCACCCCGAACGCGGCGACGTTGAAGCGCGTCGATAGGGGCGTCGCACGCAGGGTCTGCTGGGACGGGGAGGCGGTGACGTGGGCGCCCATCGTCGACGGCGGGTAGCAGTGGCTCAGACCGTCCTGGATGGCCAGGCGCTCCACCGGGTCGGTGCAATCCGACGCCCAGATTTGCGGCGAAAAGCACAGCATCCCCAGGTCGAAACGGTTCCCGCCCGACGCGCACGACTCCAGCAGCACGTGGGGGCGCGGGCCGAAAATGCGCCGCAGCACGTCGTACAGCCCCAGGATGTAGCGGTGCGGGAGGTCGCCGGCGGGCACGTCGGTCAAATTCCGGTTGCAATCCCATTTGACGTATTCGGCGCCCGACTCATCGATGACCGCCGACACTTTCTCCACCAGATAATCGCGCACGTCCTCGCGGCTCACATCGAGCACCAATTGGTGCCGGTGCAGGCTCGGCTGGCGTCCGGGGGCAGTGATCGCCCAGTCGGGGTGTTCCCGGTATAGCGCCGAATCCGGGTTGACCATTTCCGGCTCGACCCAGATTCCGAAACGCATTCCCTGCTCGCGCACCCGTTGCCCCAGCCAGCCGAGGCCGTGCGGGAATTTCTTGGCGTCGACGCCGTAATCCCCTAACCCGGCATGGTCGCTTTGTCGCCCGGTGAACCAGCCGTCGTCCAACACCACCAATTCGGCGCCCACCCGTTTTCCGGCGCGAGCTTGGGCCAATACGGTTCGTTCGTTGACGTCGAACATGGCCGATTCCCAGGTGTTGACGACGACGGGGCGGTCGGCCTCAGCCCAGTCTTGTGGGAGTATGTGGTCGCGCGTGAACGCGTGCAGCACCCCCGATAATCCGTCGAAACCGTCGCGCGAATAGGCCAGCACGGCTTCCGGCGTCTCGAATTGCTCGCCGGGGGCCAGCGTCCATTCGAAACCGACGGGATTGATGCCGCTGACCACGCGGACGAAGTTGCGCCGGGACAATTCGACCGCTGTGTGGTGGTTGCCCGAATAAACCAGGTTGAACGCGAAACATTCGCCGTGGTCTTCGCTGGCCCCGCGCGTGGCCAGGATCACCGCCGGGTTGTGCCGGTTGGACGAAAAACCGGTCAGCGACTCGTTGACGTAGGTGCCGGGGGCGAGCGGGCGGACGTGCCGGTGCGCCTCGGCGGCCCACGTCCCGTCGAATGTCACCAGGTCGTACGCGCGGTTCGGGAGGTCGACCAATTGGCTCATCAGACGGCGGATCACCACCGGCTCGCCGGACCCATTGCGCAGGACGGCGCGGCGGACGACCACGTCGCAGCAGGCGAACACCGTGTAGTACAAGTCGAGCGCCACGTCGCCGTCGGCCAGGCCGATCCGCAGGGTGGTGGCGGGGTGTTTGCTCTCGTGTGCGCTCGGAAGGCCGTCCTGACAAGGGGCGACGCCGTCGGTGACCTCGTAATCGACATACCGGAAATCGGTGGTGAACGACCCGTCGGGCATCTTGAGCTCGGCGGCTGGCATCCGGTAGTCGCCCTTGCCGAGCCCCGACCACTCCTGCGGCAGCACGTCGAGGCTGTACGTCGCGTCGTCGTCGGCGTAGGCCACCTGGTAGCCGTCCGTCGGCGGTTTGACGGCCAACGCGTCCGCATCCGACGTGGCCACCGACGGGCCCCAGTAGACGTGCTCCAGGTGCCCGTACCGCGAAACCCGGAACAGGTACGACGTGTGTGGCCCGCCGATGTGGAACACCCCGCGCCGGGCGGCCTGCGCGTCGATCATCGCGGGTACGCCCGCCTGGCCACCCAACGGTCGTACGCCTCCTGCGTCACGCCGCCGTGCGCGGCCATGTCGGCATAGAAGCGCCCGGATTCCCGGATGGTCCGCTCCTGCGTCGCATAATCCAACGCCACCAGGCCGAAACGCGGCCCTTCCCCGTCGGCCCATTCCCAATTGTCGGTGAAACACCAGTGGTAGAAACGCTCGACCGGAGCGCCGGAATCCACGATGGCCCGCAGATGGTCGTAGAGGAAGAGCGGCCTGAATGCGTCGGCGGCGTCGGCGGTCCCATTCTCGGTGATATAGATAGGCCCCGGATAGGTGGCCGCCACCCGGCGGCATAAAATCGACAGGCCCTCGGGGTAGATTTCCCATCCCAGGTCGTTGACGCCTTGTTCCGCGACGACGCCGTCGGCCAGTTTCGTCACCGTCGAGCGGGAATAGTAATTGATGCCCTGGAAATCGTAGTAACGCCCGGGCCGTATTCCCGACGGCTGGATGAACGGCACCCGGAACTGGCCGAAACTCATCGCCCGCTGCAAGGCGTCCTGGAACAAATACCACATGGCGCGGCTGCTGGCCTGATGAACCGGATTCCACCGTGCTTTGGGGCGAAACACCCGCAAATGCTGCGCCACCCCCACTTTCGCGTCGGGAATCGCGTCGTGGATAATCCCGTAGGCCCGCACATGCGCCTCGGCCAGGTTTTGCATCACCGCCACCGTTTCGCCCATCGACTGGTGTCCGGGCGGCCACGACCCCTCCAAATAGCCTTTCGTGGCGTACACGTTCGGCTCGTTGATGGTGATCCACTCGTCGGCCAACGGTCCCAGCGCGTCGACGACGGCGCGCACGTACCGCTCGAACACCCCGACGGCGTGGTGCCGGGCGAACGCCCCGGTCTGCTCCAGCCACCACGGGTTGTTGAAATGGTGCAGGGTGACCAGCGGCTTGATGCCGGCGTCGCGCAGGCGGGCCAACTCGTCGGCGTAATGGTCCAACGCGGCGGCGTCGAACTCGCCGGGCGCGGGCTCGATGCGCGCCCACTCCAGGCCCATCCGGTAGTGCTTCACGCCCAGTTCGCCCAGCAGGTCGATGTCTGCGGCCACTCGGTTCCAGTGGCCGGCGGCGCGCGCGGGCGTCGACCCGTCGGCGATATGCCCGGGTTCTGCGGCCCACCGGTGCCAGTTGGTGTCGGCGTGCCCGCCCTCAATCTGGGTGGCGGCGGTGGCCACCCCCAGTTGCAGCCCCGACAACGAAAAAGCGCCTCGATCAGCAGTCATAACTGCCATGCCACCACGTTGGGGGGCGGGAGTCAATGCGGGGGTGAACGGGGTGCCGCACCTGGGGGATAGGCCGCCGCACCTGGGGGTGTCATGAAGCGAAAGAAATTTGAATTGACCGCCGCCGACGCCACCGACATCCTTGAGGTCGTCACTTTTGTCGCCGTGTCGGGGGGCACGCCGAAAGACCTCGCGGCGATAGTCGTCGCCTTCGTCGCCGCGCGAGCGTTGACGCGGCTCGTTGACTGATCGCTCCCGTCCGTCCTACTCGGTCAGGTAGCGCGGGTGATCAGCGCCTTGACCGTGGCTAGGTTGCGTCCTGTGCCGACGACGCCCAGGGTGCGGTGGATCAGGGGCGCTGTCAGCGTCGACTCGCCGACGCCGTGGCGGTAGTGGATGTGGAGGTCGCGCCCGATGACCGCGATGTCTTCCGCCGCTTTCGCTTGGAGTGCGGCGGACGCCTGGGGGGTTGGTGCGGCGGTGAGGCAGTACAGGTGGCACCATTTCGGCTCGGCCTGGTCGAAGGGGTACGCGTCCAGCGCAGCCTGCAACTGCACCGGGGTGCGGGAGATGGCCTCGCGGAAGAACCCGAATCTTGCCTGGATTTCGGCTTCCAGCGCCCGCTCGAACGCGGCGGGGTCGCCGGGCGGGGCGCAGATCAGGTTTCCCGACGCGATGTAGGTGGACACGTCGGTGGCGCCGAGTTCTTCGGCGATGGCGCGCAATTGGGCCATCGGCAGCGTTGCGCCGCCGACGTTGACCGCGCGCAGGAGCACGATGGACAGAGCGCTGGGCGCAGGGGGCGACGGCGGCACTGACCGTTGCGGCGTCACGTCGCACGCCTGGGCGCGTCGGTGGTCAGCGGGGTTTCGCGCATACGGCCAGCGTAGTCACAGCGGCACAGCCAGGCCGCCGGGAGTCACGGCTTCGGTACGTCGGGCTCGGGAGCGTCGGCGTCGGGGGCTGGCGCAGGAGGCACAGGAGGCGCTGCCGGGATGGGCGGGAACGGCGCTGCCATCGGCTGGCCGGGTGCAGGTTGGCCGGGTACTGGGGGCTGGGCGTAGAAGCCCGGCGCCGCCTGGGGCGGCATGTCGGCTGCGGCTAACGGGCCGACGGGCGCGGCGTGCCGCCTCGCGAGCAGCGTCATGATCAGGTACGTCAGGCTTGCGGCGAACAGCATCGCGCAGATGACGACGACCACCACCTGCCAGGTGGCCAGCGGACCGCCGCCGCCGTACATCGCAGGTATCCGTCCGGCGCCCCCTATCCGCGTGCCGGTCCCAGCCGACGGGAACGCGCTGGGCATCGTCTGCGGCATCGGCTGGGAGCCGCCCGAGGAGCCGATGCCCCGCCCGGAACCGCCGAACCCAGAACCGCCGAACCCGGAGCCCCCGTAGTTGGCCCTCATCCCGCCGCCGCGTCCGCCGGCCAGAATCGTCACCAACGCCCCGACCAGGGACGCCACCATCACCACAATCGGCACGACCACCCGCGCCACCCCCGTGCGGGGAGCCTGCGTCGGAACCGTCGGAACCATCGGTGTACTCATTGTTCGCCTCGCGTCTCGTCACGCCCCAATTCCTGAAGCATGGTACTCAGACAACCACACCAAGCTGAGCGTCGTGCCGGTGGCCGATGTGAGTCGCCTGAGCGACGCCACCGTGTCACACGCTTCCGCTCCGCGGTCATCCGACCGGGTGCCGCCGGTCGTCCGGGGTGCCCATCCCCGACGCCCTCGGCAGCCAGACGGTGATGTCGAGGGTGTCGTCGCGGCGGGACGCCTGGATGGCGCCGCCTTGGGCGGCCAACAGGCTGCGGCTGACGTACAGGCCCAGGCCGAGGCCCTCGCCGCCACGGCTCGGGTCGGCGGTGGTGAAACGGTCGAAGATGCGGTCGATGTCGGCGGGCAGGGGGTGGTCGGTGCGGTTGGCGATGGTGACGCCGACGCGGGCTTCGTCGCCAGTGGACCCGACGCAGGCGTCCTGGGCGGCGAACTCGACGTGGACCCAGTCGTCGGCGTAGCGCAGCAGGTTTTGGACCAGGTTGCCGATGACGCGGCGCAGGGTGGCCGCGTCGGCCAACGCCATCAGCGGCGGGCCATCCCACTCGGCCAAGTCCACGTCGAGGCCCAGATGCTCGAACTCGTCCGCGTGGGCGAGCAGCGCCTCGGTCACCTCCCGTTCCAGGTCGACGGGGACCGGCTCGGGCGCGTCCTGGCCGAGTTCGAGCAGGGACAGCTCGTAGAAGTTCTCGTTCAACGTCCGCAGGGTGGCCACCGACTGGGCGATCGCGCGTTGGTAGCGCGCTGTGGTCTCGGGGTCGTCGCTGGATTCCAGGAGTTGCAGGTAGCCGGACAGGGACGTGAGCGGCGTGCGCAGGTCGTGGGCGATGCCGGCGACCGACAGCCGGATGCTTTCTTCCAGCGCCAGCCCCTGGCGTCGGATGGCCTCGTAGTCGTCGACGAGGTCGTTGACCGCGCGTGCCAGGTCGCGGGCCCGTGCGCCGCCGCTGGTGTGCAGCCGTCCGCCGAAGCGCGCGGATGCGGGCAGGCTGGGCAGTTCACCCGCGAGGCGGCGGATTTCGCGTGCCGACCGACGCCACCCGACGACGACGGCGACGAGAGCCACAGCCAGCACCACGGCCAAGGCCACCACCGCGTACCACATGGCTATTCCGCCAACCGGAAGCCGACGCCCCACACCGTCGAGATGTGGTGGTGCGACGACGCCGCGTTGAGTTTGGTTCGCAGGTTGCCGACGTGCACGCTGACGGTCTTCGCGTCGCCGACGAACGGGTCGCCCCAGACTTCCTCGTAGAGCGTCTGGCGGCTGAAGACGCGCTTGGGGTGTTCGATCAGGACGCCCAGCAGGTCGAATTCGTGGGCGGTGAGCCGCACGGGCTGGCCGTCGACCGTCACCTCGCGGGTTTGCGGGTCCAACACGATGTCGAGCCAGTGTCGTTCGACACCGTCTTCGGCGGGCGCGTCGCCGGAACGTCGCAGATGCGCACCCACGCGGGCCACCAGTTCGTCCAGGTCGAACGGTTTGGCGACGTAATCGTCGGCGCCGGCGCTCAGCAGGGCGATCGTGGTGGCCTTGTCGGCCCGCGCGGAGGCGACGATCACGGGCGCGACCGAAGTCTGCCGCAACTCGGCGAGAACCTCTTCGCCGGATTTTCCGGGCAACATGAGGTCGAGGACGACCAACTGCCAGGGTTGCCGCGCCACCAACAGCGACGCCTCCGAGCCCGAGTAGGCGGGCTGGGGCCGATAGCCCGCAGCCGTCAGGGTTTCGCACAGCAGCCCGCTGATGGCCGGGTCGTCCTCCACGACCAGAATCGATTCGTTCATCGGCTCCTACTTTAAGTCGGAACGGTTGAACCAGACGCAGCCGATGATCACGGCCACTGCGAACCAGACCAGGCACACCAACGCGTCAGGCCACCAGTGAGGAGCCTGCCCGTCCATGACGGAGGCCAACCAGCCAGTGTAGAAATTGAGGAACAGTTCGGACGCGCGGTTGTCGTGGAAAACTTGTTGGTAGATATCAGACACTGTCTTGGCGATGAGGCTAACCCAGCCGAGGAAGCCCCAAAATCTCAGCCCTGAGCTTCGCGTGATAAAGGCGATGGTGGTGAAGATGGCGACCTTCGCCAGACCGAGCACGGCCTGCGTCCCCGCCACCAACGCCACATAAGCAACCGCTCCCGCCGTAAGCGCGCCTACCCAGGGCTGAACCGCCGCCATACATGCCACGCCCAGCAGGCCGTTGAGAATGGCGAACACCACCCACCACAGGCTCATCGCGGCCAGCTTCGACAGGTAGATCCTCGTCCGCCGGTGGCCGAGGGCGACGGGCAACTGGATGGTGCCGTGCGAGAAAAAGGACCCGATGAAGATCGCGGCCAGAATCATTGCGGGAATGTCGCTGCCGACGATCACGAAGGTGGGCCCGATGCCCGAGGCCGCGTTGGTGCTCCAGCCTACGATTCCCAAGAACACCCCGCTCGTCCCGCTGATCCCGGTCTCGTTATAAGGGGCGACAGCGCCCAGATAAAGGGCGGCATCGACCACCGTCAGGACGAGCATCGCCACCCAGCCGCTCGGCGCGTGGAGCCATCGGTACATTTCCGCGCGGAACAGCCCGCCGGCGGTGGTGCTCCCAGGCATCGTGGCAACCCCTGACATGTCAGCGGCCCCCGATCAGGTTGAGGATGTAATCGTCCAACGGTTGTTCGCATCGTTCGATCAGGTCCACCTCGACGCCGTGGCCCACCAGGAGCGCGTTGAGCTGGGCGGGCTCGTCGATGCGCTGGTACACGTCGATTTCGGTCGGGGAGACGACGCGGAAGTCTCGCACGCCCCACGCCTCCTGGATGAGGGTGACGGCCCTGTCCTGCGGACGGGCGACCAGGCGCAGATAGCGGTGGGAGGTGGTCCGGAGCTCTTGTGCCGAAAGCTGTTTGACCAGCCGCCCCCGGTGGAGAACCCCGAAGTGGGTGGCCACCTGGGCCAGTTCCCCCAGGATGTGGGAGGAGATCAGCACCGTGACGCCCCGGTCGCGGGCCAGCGTGCGCACCAGGACGCGGATGTCCATGATGCCGAGCGGGTCCAGCCCGTTGGCCGGTTCGTCCAAGATGAGCAGTTCCGGGTCGGTGATCAACGCCAACGCGATGCCCAGGCGTTGTTTCATGCCGAACGAGAAATCCCGGACGCTTTTCTTCCCGACGTCGCCCAAGCCGACCAGCTCCAACACCCGGCCCACCGACCGCGCGTCGGGCACGCCCCCCAGACGCCGCTGGATTTCCAGGTTCTGGGCCGCCGTCATGCCGGGGTACACCCTGGGCGACTCGATCATCTGCCCGATACGCCGACGCGACGCCGCCAACCCGGCTGGCGTCGATTCGCCGAACAGTTCGACGCTTCCCGATGTCGGCGCGATCAGCCCGGCCAGGGCGCGCATGAGCGTCGTTTTCCCCGCGCCGTTGAGCCCGACCAGCCCATAGACCTGGCCACGTTGGATCTCAATGTCGACGCCGTCCAACGCCAGCGTCCGCCGATAGCGTTTGCTCAACGCGGATGTCTGCACCACGCACTCCACCGCAATCTCCTCGCCACAAGGTTGCGCCGCTGCGGCGCCCCCACATGCGACTGTACGGACGCGGGCACAAGAAACCGCGTAGAGGATGACAAGAAACCGACAAGATTGGCGACCCGGTGACGCGGGCTGGCAGTCTGCCGGGTGTCGGGCGAGGGGGCCAGCGGGCGGCGTCTGGATTGGTCCCGCCAGACGCCCCCACGCGGCGTTGTGCTCAGTAGGCGACGGTGAACCGCGCGCGTCCGTGGGCCGGGTGTTCGATCTCGGCAACGAAAGCGTCGGCGAAGTCCGCGCCGGAGATCATGGACTGGCCGTCGTCGTCGACCAACAACACGTCGTCGCCGATACGGTAAACGCTCGTGGCCTCACCCGGCACCCACGCCTCGAAACCGCCGGCGGGGCTCACGAAGAACCAGTCGAGCACCGCGTCGGACGCGCGCAGGTCGTCCAGGACGCCGGCCAGTTCGGTGGCTTCGGCCTTGAACTCAGCCGGGAAATCGTCGGTGTCCATGACAGCCGAAGTCGTGGAGGGTTGAGCAGAGCAAGCGGTTGTGTCATTCTGGACCCATACATGACAATGCTGGTCGAGGCCGGTCTCCGTTGCATTGAAAAATGACTGTCGCCAACAGGAGAGACCACTATGGCTGCCCGCTATTCGTCGTTGCATCTGTACCCCGACTCCGATCATGGCTTGGATGGCGAGGCGAAGGAGTCGTCTGGCGTCGATACCCGGACACTGCTGCTGAACGGTATCGCGGAAGAAATTGGCGACATTGCCCAAGCGGTGGTTGACGACTCCGGCGGTCACGAGGGCTCCCCCCAAGAAGCATCTCGGCAGACAGCCGTCTTCGCCATCTATGGCGGTTGGGGCACTGGCAAAACAACTTTTCTCCGAGACCTGCGAGCCAAGCTGTCCGAGAAGGAAGCCATTTCAACGGTCTGGTTTAATTTATGGGAGCATGAAAACGATGTCCAACCGATTGTGGCGCTCCTTCAGCAGGCTGTTTCAGATCTTGGCCACAAGACGGGACATGGCGTCAGCGAAACAGCCCGCGCTGTTCTGAAGACATTGGCCGCGAGCCTGGTGGGCATGGGCCCGGTTTTTACCACACAAGCTAGCGGCGGGTTTACTAGTTCTCCAGGATTTTCGGTTTCAAATAATCGCTATTACCAGTTCAAGAAAGACTCTTGGGCCGTGCTCGACGATCAAAATAAACGGGAGCAATCTTTTCGGGAAATCATCGACGCGTTGACCGACAACCGGCGGAAGCCCATCGTGTTCTTTATTGACGATCTCGATCGTTGTGCTCCCGAGGTTTCTGCTCAGTTACTCGAGCGAATTCGTTTATACCTCACGTTACCTGGATGCATTTTCGTTATCGGTGCCGAGGACGGCAGCATTCGCCGGGCGATTGGAAATTTCTACCTATCGGACTCCGATGAGGAAGCTGTCCGAATCGCGGAGCGGAGTCGTCAAGACGACACCAGTCGCGACGAAGCCGAGGCTGCGGTGGAACGAGCTATTTGGAGGCGTAAGGAGGAAATTGGCCGGGGGTACCTGGAGAAAATTGTTCAGTACGCCTTTTACCTACCTGCGCTGGGGAATGACGATTTGTCGGATTTCCTCGAAACAATCCTTGGCCCCGAGCACAATAATGTGCCGCCGGACGCTCAGGCGTTCGACGTCCTCGCGGCCGGATTGGTCGCAGCCCACGCGTCGCGTCGGCAAATCATTAGGACAGCCAATGCCTACACGCTCAGCTACTACCTGAGCGCTCCGGTTCTTGGGCCCGACTATGCCCCCTCCATCACAGCGTTCATCAGCGTGTTGCAGGTGCTTTGTCCTGCCGCCTACGCCGAATTACTGGCAGGTGACCACGAAACGGGGATGATGCAATTGCTTTCCGCGTGGACAGCCGACGAGAACGAAGCGCCATCGGAGGAATGGCGAAATCATGACATACACGGTTTGGTCACAATGACTGGTCTCATTGGGCTCGAGCCAGACTTTATTGTCGACGATAAAGGAAACGTTGGCGGCCCCGACTACGCGAAGTACCTTGAGGTCGCCGCTGTGGCGGCTTCGCCAGCCACGGACGATCCGATTGGGGGTGAGCGAAAGCACTACCGAAAGTGGCATCAAGGTGGCGGCAAGCCGGAGGAGTGGTTCGGCCCCGATCGTGAGATATGGCCTGACGGCGAGCGGGACTCTGCTAGCGGCGGTTTAACCCTCGCCACGGCGACCGAAGACTTGATTACCAAGATTGGTGAAAGTCGCGGGGTTCGGGTATGGATTGGAAACTACCAGTGGCGCGTCCTGAGCGTCGATGCTGGCGAAGCGCTGCTGATCTCTGAACATGTCCTTGGCCTGCATGATTTCGGGGAAGGAATCGATGACTGGATGCGAGAGCGTCTACGCTTCGATATCGCCGCCGCCGAGTGGTTCTTCGTCTCCCACTACCTGGGCTGGCTGTCGGCAGACGAGGCTGAAACGCTTTTCAAATCGGACCGCGACCGCGCGGCGACCAATGTCCGTGGCACGCCTTTGTGGTGGTGGACGTCCACACCGTCCCTCATGACGAAGTACCGTACCGTCTACACCGACGGCGAAGTCACATGGAGCGGACAATATTCCGATGTCCAATACGGTGGAGTTCGTCCCGTTCTTCGCCTGCCGATGAAGCCCATATCCCGGGGTAGCCGGAGTTTGGATCAAGTTGTCGACTGGCGTGACTCCCAACATGTGGGCCGTCGAATTGACGGGAGGGCCCCAGGTCGGCACTGATTTCCACGTTGTACGTCACAACTAACGTACGTCGAAATCGACGTACGTTTTGCGGTGGCTTTGGCAGTTCCTCGCACGTCACGCTGAGGTGACCTGGTGCCCCTTGGCCGCCGCGCCGGCGGCGGGACGATGGCCGGCGGCGCGAACGGCGGGAACCGATGGCGTTGTGCTCGACGGATAGGCTGTGAGGGCGGATCAAGAGACCACTGTGTCAGCTAGTCGGTGGCGTGCCGTCGACAAGCGGATGTAACTCAGCGGGCAGCATCATGCGCGCCTCCTCGTCGCCGGAAAGGGCCCGGGCCAACAACTCCGTGGTGCCCGTGCGGTCCTCGGCTCTACGCTGCCAAGACGCGACTGCCCGGCGCACACGGTCGAGAAAAGTGTCGTCATCAGGCCGAAGCCGTTGGACATCTACCAGTAGTTCTTGGTACAGGTGTAGTGCTTGGGTGGTGTCCCCGACTTTGCCGGTGTAGTAGGCCACCTGGTTTCGTGTCGTCAGTGTGTCGCGGTCGTTGGGGCCTAGTGTGCGCTCGCAATCTGCTTGTAGTTCTTGGTACAGGTGTAGTGCTTGGGTAGCGTCCCCGGTCTCGCCGACGTAGCCGGCCAGGTTCGCGCGGGCTCTCAGCGTCATCACGTCGTCGGTGCCCAACTTCTTTTCGATTGCCGGCAAGAGCCCACGCACTGCATCAAGCGAGGCGTGAGGAGGATCGCCGGCCTCACATGTCCAGAAGGCGTGTTCCAGCGCCGCCGCGAATCCGAGAGGAGACTTCGGGTCGGTCTTGGCCTGTTCCAGCAGCTCGCATGCGCGGCGCGGCGATGTCGGCCCGAGTAGCGTGGCTGCCAGCAGCGTCAACGACGCTGCGACGTCACCGTCCGACCACTGCGCGGCCACAAGCAGCATGTCGGGGATCTCGGTATCCGCAGATGCTGCGGCCACAAGCGCTTCGTTGAAACCCGATGGCGGAAGCCGCAGGATTGGGTGCGCGTTGCACCGTTGACGCGCTAACGCGTGGAGATCCGCCTCGGGCTTCTGCTGCGCGGTGACACACAGGTACACGTAGAGCCCGCACTGCGCGGGGAACACGGGATTTCCGCCCAGCAGCCATGTGCGCGCCTCTGTTTGCAGTGCCTCGGGGGTCCCAATAGTGGCTGCGAAATCGTAGGCGGTAGGCGTTGCGCGGAGGCTTTCGGCCAGATAGCGTTCGCTGGGCGATTCCGGTGCGGCGAAGGACAGGTACTGGCGCAATCGCGGCGGGTCGTACCACTCCCGCAGCATGTCGACGACCAGCCGCAGCGGTTCTCCTTCGGTCGCCCGCCACTGGAGGTGGTGGCGCAACATCGGTTCACGCACGCTGTACCACGTCTTGCGGCGGTCTCCCGTCGGGGCCTTCTGGGCGCTGACCCAGCGGGATTTTTCGAGCAGCCCCAGGGCCTTGCTCACGGTCTGTTCGCTGAGCCCGGTGTCGGCGGCGATCTGCGAAGCGGTCCAACTTGCTTGCGCAGGCACTGCGGCCAATCGGCTGATGATCGCTTGATGATTGTCCGGCAAGTCCCATAGAAGCCCTTGATAGTAGGGCACGAGCCCTTCAACGAGTCCCTCGACGGCGGGAATAAGCTCGTCGAGCGAGTCGACGTTCAGACAGTCGGAGAAAACCATCCAAAGCCTCGGAGACCCGGCGGTGAGTTGGCTGACCGCGTTGATGCGCGCCCTTCCCTGCTCTGAGCACAAAGCGTCAACCAGCGGCCGGTCGCCTTTGTCGTCGGCAAGACGAATAAGCAACTCCCGGCCCTCGTCGGCGCTCAGCCCCTCAAGAGGCGTCTGGATGAGACTACCGAACCACGGCTTGCTCCGATCGTGGATCGCGGGGAACAGCGCGGGGGTCCCAGCAAAGATCAGGACTTGTCTGGAGGTCTCGACCCATGAGCGGAGGTCACCTTGGCCAGCCAGCTTTATGGCGCGAAACACCCGGTCGAGATTCTCGATGATAACGACAAGCGTCCGCTCGCCGGCCTCGTCGAGTAACGCACGTTCCAGGAAGCTCGGATCGCGGGAGAGACCCACGTCAACTTGGAGTCCTTTGGCCAATTCGCGGAGCAGATCGACGTAGCTCGTCAGCCCCACGGCGTCTTCGGCAACCGTGGCGACTGCCAAGCCCCCGGCGACTTGCTCGTCGGCCAACGCTCGGTGCAGGGCGACCCGCAGCAAGTGGGTCTTCCCCGAGCCGCGTGGGCCGACGAGCAGGGTGTGTTGCCGGGTCTGCGTCGTCGCCGCCAACCGCAACCGCTCGACGAGCACACCGAGCAGCCGGTCGCGGCCAACCGTGCGGCGGTCGAGGTCCTCGACCGGCTCCCGTCCCGGAGTGAAGGGACGGGTGCTCACCGCAGCCGCCTCTCATGCCGCCAAATCCTGGCCAAAAGCGCAGACGACATGCGCTCGCCGTCGCCTTCGCGGACGAGGTAGTGGTCCATCTCTAGTTTTTGGAGCAGCTCGATCAAGTCATCCCGGGGGATCGTCATGTCTGGGTTGTATGCCAGGATCCGGGCTCTGATGGCATCCGGCTCAAGGGGCTCGTCGGAAACGGCGACGGTGTCGAGGATCGCGCGGGCACGCTTTGCCCCTTTGGCGCCGTAGTAGTCCACCAGGCGGTCAACGAGGTCCTTCGTCTCCCACACGTTCGTGTCAAGGCAACGGGTGACCGTGGCCGCCACATCGAGATCGCCGCGATACCGGAGTTCGTCGACCACGCCCTGCATGTAGAAGGGGATGCCGCTGGTCTCACGGATAATGTCAGCGACGAGCTGTGGCGTCGGATCGACGCCGATGCCCAGCAGAAGCCGTGCCGCGAGCACGACGGTGTCCTCGAGTTTCAGCGGACCCACGGTCACTTTCCACAGGTCATTGACCGGTTTCATGTCATGCAACACGTGATGCAAGCCGATGGAACCGGTGAGAACGAGGGGTGGGCCGCCGGACTGGCGGCGGGCGCGCAGTTCATGGAGAAAGCGTCCGGCTTGCTTGGCGCCGAGTTCGTGGCACAGATGGGTGATCTCGTCGATGATGAGCACTATCGGGCCACCGGGTGCGGAGCTCAGCAAGTCGAGGACATCGAGCCCCGGTGCGGCCTTGTCCGGCACGGCCTTCGTGGCTTTTCCTCCCACTGTCAGCTCAAGGACGCCGATATTCAGTTTGAGTTCGCCGCTGACCTCTTTCTCCCAATTGGCAACTTTCTTGCCGATGATGCGGTTCTTGCGCAGTTCGTCGAGCAACCGTTGGGCGAACAGCTCAAGGGTGCTTGTTTCTGCGCTGACGTAGATCGCGGTGACGGTGTCGGCGAGTTCCTCCTGGAGCTTGGTGGCGATCCAGGTCTTGCCCATGCGCCGCTCCCCGGTCATCAGGGCGCCGCCGGCGGTCACGGCCTCATGGAGTCGGGCTAGTTCCGCTTCTCGCCCAACGACGTCGTTGGGCGAGCCCTGCCCGCCGGCGTTGGGTGAGAGCGGCTCCAAGCCGTCGGGGATCCTCGGAAGGAAATCTTCGTCGCTCATGCCAACATCGTACGTCGGCCTTAACGTACGTCAAAATTAACGTACGTTAAGGCCGACGTACGTTTTTTTGGTGAGGAACATCGCGGGGGCTATGCCGACGGCCATGAAGGCCAGGCTGGTGAGGAAGCCGGCGTGGAACGCGTCGGCGATGTTGCCGCCGTTGGAGGAGAGGACGGTGCTGACGACGGTGGCCAGGACGGCGGAGCCGAAGGCGGCGCCGACGTTTTGGATGATCCGGGTGGCGACGCTGGCGGCGGGGATGAGGGGTTTGGCCAGGCCGACGTAGGAGTCGGCCATGACGGGGACGGTGAAGCCGCCCACGCCCGCGCCGCGCACCAGCAACACGGCCCACACGAGCCAGGCGGGGGTGGCGGCGTCGAAGAAGGCGAACGGCAGCGTCCCGGCGATGGTGACGGCGATGGAGGGAACGACGATCAGCCGCGCGCCGTAGCGGTCGGTCCACTTGCCGAAGAAGGGCCGGGTGAGCAGCATCCCCAGCCCCTGCGGGATCAGCCACAGCGCGGACGTGATCACGCTGAGCCCGTCGACGTTTTGGAAGAAAACGGGGAACAGCAGCATCGGCCCGTTGGTGGCGAACCCGGCCAGGAACAACGAGGTGAACGCGGCGGAGAAGTTCCGCGACCCGAACATCGACAACGGCACCAACGCCCGCCCGCCCCGGCGTCGTCCATAGACGACGTAGCCCGCCAGCGCCGCCGCGCCCAGCGCGAGGAACCCGACGCCCACCGTCCGCGAGCCGTCGTCGACCACCTGCGTCACCCCATAGACCAGCGCGCCGGAGACGACGGCCAGCAGCGCGACGCCGGGCCAGTCGAGGCGGGCGGACCTGTCGTCGGCGGGGAATCTGGGGAACTTCCACCCCATCAACGCGAGCCCGACGAGCCCCACCGGCAGGTTGACGAAGAACAGCCAGTGCCAGGGAAGGTTGGCCATGATCAGCCCGCCGACGACCGGGCCGACGATCGGCGCGAACACCACGGGGATGCCGATGAGCGACATCAGCTTGCCCAGGTTCTGGCTACCCCCCGCGATCCCGACGGCCAACGTCGTCAACGTCGGCATGATCAGCCCGGCGGCCAGCCCCTGCACCGCGCGGAAGACGATCAGGCTGCCGACGTTCCACGCCAGGCCCGACAGCAGCGACCCGGCCAGGAAGAAGACCGTCGCGCCCATGAACATGGTTCTGCCGTCGACGCGGCGGATCAGCCACCCGGCGAACGGCACCGCGATCCCCAGCGCCAGCACATAGACGGTCACGGCCCACTGCATGGTCGCCAGCCCGGTGCCGAACTGCCTGGCCAGGCCGTCGATGGCGATGTTGACGATGGTGGAGTCCAGCATCGGCGGCAACGCGGCCACCAGCATGATCATGGCCGTCGGGAGCGCGCCCTTGGGCAGTTTGTCGCTGGCGGTGGCGTCGTTCACGCCGCCGACCGGTGGCGCCGTGTTGCCCGTCCCAGCCGGGGAAGGACGGGTCGTGGGGGGTTCGGGGGTGCGGACGTCGTCCCCCGTCGTCGTGCGGGCTGTGTCGTTCATACCAGCCCCTCCTTTGCGAACATTTTGTACGCTATCTGTCCTACTCGTTCTCCTGATAAAGTGCAAATTGTGCGTTAAATGTGGACGACGTATGCTGAACCGGACGTGTGACTCGCGTCAGCAGGACGAGTAGCGCGGTCGCACGCCGTCGCCCATGGCACGCCGATCACGGAAGGAGGCTTGATGGACCCCAGGCCCCCCACCCGCCGTCGCGGCGACTTGTTGCTGGAGAGCATCTACGACGCCGTCGCGGTCATCCTGCGCGAGGAGGGTTACGCGAAGCTGACGTTCGTGGAGGTCGCCCGCGTCGCCCACACCAGCCGGACGGTGCTGTACCGCCGCTGGGGCACGCCGTTGAACCTGATCCGCGCGACGACGGCCTACCGCTCGGCCCAGGCGTTGGGCGGCGACATGATCGACCTGGTCGAAGACACCGGGAGCCTGCGCGGCGACCTGTTGGCGGTGATCGGGCTCTATGTGCGGATCTATTCGGCTGTCGGCACCGATTTCATGAACGCCATGTTGTTCGAGCGGAGCCAAAACAGCGCCGAACTCCCGGCAATCACCGACGACGTGGGCCTGCGCAACCGCCAGGTCATCGAGAAGGTTCTCGACGCGGCCCGCGCGCGTGGCGAGGCCGTTAAGCCGTTGGGCCCCCTGGCGATGACTCTGCCGTTCGACCTGATCCGCGCCACCTACGTGTGGAAGCGCAGCGACTTCACCGACGCGGAAATCGAGCAGTTGGTGGACGAGATCCTGCTCCCGGTCTTCGCCGGTTAATCAATTCGCCGAGGACTGCTGCTCAACGGCAGCCCTCGGCAGGAAGGGCAGCCTTCGGCGGGAGAACGGGGGCGGGGCGGAGCGGGGGTGGGGGTTCCGGCGTCCGCTGGGGGAACTGCTGGGCGGGGGTTGGGACAGTCAGCGGATGATGGCCGACGTGCCTCACGCCAGGGACGCGACGACCTCGTCGGCCTTGGCGAACTGGCCGGTGGCGCGCAGCAACTCGATGAACTCGCCTGCTGCCTCGGCGCGCGGGGCCGTTTGGCGGGCCATCGTGAAACCCTCGAACGCCGATTCCAACGACCACAGGGCGTCCTGGGTCTCGCCCGACTCGCGTTGGAGCGTCCCGGCCAGCCAGAACGCGTAGGCGGCATCCGTGGTCGCGCCCGCCTGGGCGAATTGCGTCCCGGCGTCGGTCGCCGCGCGGATCGCGTCGGGCAATTCCCGGCCTGGCGTGCGTTGGGCGGCTGGCGTCGAGGCGACCGTCCGGGCGAACACGTCCAACAACGACGCGCGCATCCGCGTCACCTGGCGTCGGCGGACGGCGGCCAGGTCGTCGGCCAGGCCGCTGGTGTCTTCGGCGTCCAGTTGGGCCAGGGCGGCGGCGATGCCGTCGAGGACTCCTGCTGTCTCGCCCATCCGCGCGGCGACGGGCGCCCATGCCCCCACCACCTGTACGACCAGGTCGACGGCGCTGCCGGCGGCCCGCAACCTCGGCATCGCCAGGCCGTAACGCGCGTGCGCGGTCGCGTCGTCGGCGGCCTCTTGGGCGCAATGCGCCGACTCCGCCCACGCCAGCCCGGCGTCTTCGAGCAGGCCGGCGGTCTCGGCGGTCTCGGCTGCCTGGGCATAACACGCTGCCGCGCCCACGTAGTCGCTCGCGGCGGCGCGGATTTCGGCCTGGGACAGCGGGTCGGCCGGCATGGCGTCGTCGGGTGCGGTGCCGTCGGCGGACGGGGAGGCTGTGGACGGGGAGCCTGGAGACAACGCGCCACCGGACGACAGGCCCGACGGCGCGGACGTCGCGCCTGCCCCATGCGCGAGCGCAGCGATGTCCAAGTCCAAGACGAGGCCCGCGTCCCCTGGGTCCAACGACCGCGCCACCTGGCGGGCGTAGAAGTCGTTCCCGTTGCGCGCGTCGAACGCCGCCGCGTCCTTGGACGCCTCGGCCTTCACCCACGCGTGCAACGCACCCAGCGTGCTCAGGGCGGGATCGTCCAGCCCGGTCGGCAGATCGGCGCGGTCGAGGTTCGCCGACAGCCCGGCCAGCACGCCCAGTAGGAACCTCAGCCGGAACAGCGGCGTCGACGCCTTCGTCAACAGCGCCGGGTATTCGTTGCGCAGCCGCAGCAGCGCCCGGTCGACGTGCCCACCGCGCGCCAGAAGCTCGAACTCCTGGCCGCGCGCGGGCGCGAAGTCGCTCGTGGACGAATCGAGCGTAGCCAGCATCCGGCGGTGCGCGGCGGCGGCGTTGTCCGCGTCGCCCTGCTCCGGATAGGCCAACGCCAGCGCGCTGTACGTCCGGGCCGGTTCGAGGTTGCAGCGGTCGCGTTGGGTGCTCCCGATCTCGACCGCCTTCGCGAACTGGCCGGTGGTCACGTAGTAGTCGGTCTGTTTCCCGACGAAACACGCGCGGCAGTCGTCCAGGTCGTCTTGCGGCGAGGTCGTCCAGGCGGTCAGGGCGTCGGCGGCGTTCGGGTCGCCGGATTGCCACGCCCAGGTGAATTCCAGGTTCGCCACGGCGCGGCGGCCCTTCCCGGCCATGTCATAGCGGCGTCCCATCTCGGCCAGGAACTCGCGCGCCTGGTCGGCGGTGATCTGCGGGTAGTCGGCCAGGTCGCCCGCCACCCACTTGAATTCCCAGAACAGGTTGCGCTGGTCGGTCTCGTCGAACAACGCCGGGTTGGCGTCCCACAGCCGCAGCAGCCGCGCGAACGGCACGAACGCCTTGTGGCCGTCGTCGGTGAACGTGTACGCCTCCACCAGGTCGAGCAACGCCTCGGGCAGGCGTTCTTGCGGCCCCTCGGCCTCGATGCGCCGCGCGATGGCCTCAGCGGCCGCTGTCCGGGCCAGGCCGTACGGCATCCGGCGGATGGCCGCCAGCTCGTGTCCGGCCTGTTGGGTGTCCATGGCCATGATGCTCCTTTCAGCGACGCTGCCGTCTGCCCGGCAACGTCATCCGTGCTTGTCAGGGGGCGGTTCCCAACGAAGCGTCCAACAGCACGCCGAGCGCCCGCGTCAGCGCCACCGCCTCGGCGGACAACAGCCCCTCGCCGGCGAGCATGACCGCCGACAGGTACAGCGACCCGATGCCCGCCTCGAACACGTCGCCGCCCCCCGCGCGCAACAGGCGCCGCACCACCTCGGCGGCGTCGTTGAGGACCAGCGTGCGCGTGCGCGCCACCGCCCCCGACGCGAACTCGTCCAGCAGCCCTCCCCACAGTCCCGGCGAGGCGTCCCGCTCGCGGTTCAGGTCGCGGCGGTGCTCGTTGTCGGGGTCGCGCAGGAGGATCGCGGGGACGCCCTCTGGGGCGAATTCGCGCACGATCACGTCGCAGTCTTGCGGCGTCAACAACTCGCGGGCGGCCACGACCGCCCCGGCGATCTCGGCCTCCCGCGCAGGGCTGGGCAGCCTCAATACCTGGTCCAGGTCGTGGGCCGACAGTTCGCGCACCCGCCAGCCGGGACGCCGCGACAGCCGGTCCATGACCGTCGCGTCGTAGACGTACCCGGCGTTGACCACGCTCATCCCGCAGGCCCGCGCCACGGCGGCGATGCGCCGGAACGCCTCGACAGTGCGCGTGAACACCACGTCGCCGCCCTGGGCCACCTGGGCCAGCGTGCGCGGGCCGTCGGTGGTCTCGAAGGGCAGGACTTTGGCGACCAGGTCGAGCATGTCGTTGTCGGTCTGGGCGATCGCCCGCAGCGCCAGATGGTGGGTTTCGATGAACCGGCGCGCCAACGGCGAATCCGAGGTCAGCGTCGTCGTCGCCCACGTTTTCAACTGGTCGCCCAACGCGTCGCGGGTGGCCAGCAAAATCTCGTCCTCGCGCAACTGCTCCCTAGACGCGGTGGGGGCCAACACGTCGGAGTTCACCACGGCGCGGACGAAGAACGCCCAGTCGGGTAGGATGCCGCCCACCCGCGAGCCCAGCAGCATCCGCTTGGTGTAGACGCGGTGCAGCCCCGCGCCCGGCGCGACGGCCTGGGGCAGGATGAACGCCACCCCGGACACGCCGGTCAGGGGCACGGACAGGTCGATGTGCCCCAGCGGCGTGAAGCCGAAAACCTGTTCGCAGTAGGACGCCAACGCTTTCCCACGGGCCATCGGCGACGGATAGGAAGCCTCCCACGGCACGGGCGCCGTGATGCGCCGCCAACGCTTGCCCGTCCCCTCGACGGTGACTTCCACCGCCACGTCGAACGGAAGCAGCGAGCCGTAGTCAGTGGCCAGCCCGACGACGGTGGCCGTGTCCAGCCAGTGGGCGGCGTCCGGACGGGCGACGACGCGCACACGGGAGCCGACCGGGGTGGCGGGGGCGTCGGGTGAGGCCACGGGGTGCGGTTCGCCCTCGGTCAGCTCGAACGTGCCGTTCGACCACCCGACCCAGCGGATCGGTCGCGCGCCCGGGCGCGCCGACAGCGAATCCACCTCGATGCGGTCGGCGACCATGAACGCCGAGAGCATCCCGATGCCGAACTGGCCGATGAACTCCGTGCGCCCCATGCCCAGGTCGGGGTCGCGTTTGGACGACTGGCCGATCGTCGCCAGCAACTCGCCCGCCTCGTCGGCGGTCAGCCCGATGCCGGAATCCACCACGTCCAGCCAGGCCGCGCCGGCCTCGTCCACGCCGGTGGACAGCCGGATGGTCGCAGGCGCGGACGGGTCTGCAAGCTGGCGGGCCGTGATCGCGTCGACGCCGTTTTGCATCAATTCGCGCAGGAAAACCTGCGGCCCCGAATACAGGTGACGCGACAACAAGTCGACCATGCCGGCAAGATCGACTTCAAAGCGGCTGGGCACGCGACCCCTTTCGCAACGATTCCAGACGAATCCGGACGGACGAATGACGGATTCTGGTTAGTCGGCCTTCGCGGCGGCAGCGGCTTCGGGGAACTCCCCGCTCAAATATTCGAAGAATTCGTTTCCAGTGCTCACGATCGTCACGATGTGCTGCACCAACTGGTCGTCGGTCAACCCGTGCTCGTAGTCGACAATATGCTCGCCATGCAGACGAACGGTGCCCTGGTCGTCGCGGCGCGCGTACACCCTTGGCCACAGTTTGTCGTTGTTCCACTTGTTCGCCAATTCCACGGCCTTGTCGAAATCGGCGTCAGCGAGTTTGCCCACCCAGGTGCCGCGCACGAGGAGTATCTCGGATTGCTGGCCGGTCATCAGGAAATAGAAAAAGCCGTCTTCCCACGCGGCGCCGATATCGCCGTCGGAATCGACCCGGTACATCCACCCCTTGGCCTCCAACGCCGCCTGGATGCGGGCCTTCGACAGCGGCTCGAGAACAGCGGCCCCGCTCTCCCCTGGTTTGGTGAAATAGCCCATCGTCATCCCTTCCAATCATTGTCGATCATTGCGGCGGATGGCGTGTCCCGCCGCCTCCACCCTAGGGAAACCGCGCCGAGCCGGACAAGTCACACGCCGTAGTCGCCATGCCCCCATCGTCGGCACCCGCCTGCGGGGAATACCGACGGACAGCCCGCCCCGACGCCTGGCGTCGGCAACTCGCGTTGGCGAACTCACCCGGCTGGTCGCACACCCCCCTGGCACGCGTGGTAGACCTGTGCCATGACTATTCCGTGTTACACGCTCAACGACGGGCTGGAACTGCCCGCGGTCGGGTTCGGGACCTGGCTGGTCAACGGGGCGGGCGGCGTCGACGCCCTCGTCAGCGGCATCCGGCAGGGGTACCGGCTCATCGATTCCGCGTTCAACTACGAGAACGAGGGGGCCGTCGGCCAGGCCATCCGGAAGGCGGGTGTGCCGCGCGAGGAGTTGGTCGTCACGTCGAAGTTGCCCGGACGCCGCCAGGAATACGGGCAGGCCGTCCGCACCGTCGAAGAATCGTTGTACCGGATGGGGCTGGACTACATCGACCTGTACCTGATCCACTGGCCGCTGCCGAGGCTGGGGTTGTACGTGCAGGCGTGGCAGGCGCTCGTCGACCTGAAGAAAAAGGGGCTGATCCGGTCGGTGGGCGTCAGCAATTTCCTGACCGAACACCTCGACCGGATCATCGGCGAAACCGGCGTGACGCCGTCGGTGAACCAGATCGAGCGCCACCCGTATTGGCCGGCCGACGACCTGATGGACGTCTGCGCCGAACGTGGAATCCGGGTGGAGGCGTGGAGTCCCCTGGGGCGCGCGAGCACACTGCGCGACGAGCCGGTGCTACTGGAAATCGGCCGTGCGCACGGCAAGACGTCCGCCCAGGTGATGCTGCGGTGGCACGTCCAGGCGGGGGTCGTCCCGCTCCCGAAGGCAGCGGACCCTGGGCGGCAGGGTGACAACCTCGACCTTTTCGACTTCGAGCTGACCGACGACGAGGTGGCCCGGATCGCCACGCTGGCCCGTCCCGACGGGCGGCTCCAGGGGCAAGACCCGGCCACGTACGAGGAGTTTTAGGCTCCCGCTGGGCTGGCGTTCGGTGGCGGGCGGCGCGTCATCCGACGTACATTGGTGTGTCTAACGGAACGGAAACCACATGCCCAGCGCCACGCAGTATGGCAAACAGATCGTTGCGAAAACCCCGGAAGTGGCCGGGGGGATTCTGCGGCGCGTCGTCGATTTCGGCATCGACGGCGGGGCGACGTTCCCGGGCGCGCGGCAGGTCGCCGTCCGCAAGCTGGGCGACCGGCTGGAACGCGAGGCTGCCGTCGACGCGATTATCGCGCAGCATGTGCGCATGGCGTCTGTGCAGGGATTCGTGACCAGCGTGGGCGGGCTCGTCACTCTGGCCGTCGGGCTGCCCGCCAACATCGTCGGGATGGCGGCGCTGGGCGTGCGGATGGTCGCCGCCGTGGCGCATCTGCGTGGCTACGACGTGGACGACCAGCGGGTGCGGTCCGCGTTGACGTTGGCGATGGTGGGCGAGGCCGAGGTGCGGCGGCTGGTGAGCGCCGGGAAGCTGCCGACGGGGCCGTTGGCCGTGGCGACCGCGCCCGTGTACGACCCGGAACTGGAGGCCCGGATCAGCGAGCGCGTCATGGGTGTGTTGGCGGGGCGCCTGGGCGGCAAGCGACTGGCGGTGGTGGCGGTGCGCCGCGTCCCGCTGGTGGGCGGTGGCGTCGGGGCTGCCGTCGACGGATGGGTGACGTACGGGTTGGGCAGCTACGCGAAGCGGGAGTTCGTCGCGCGGCAACAGATCGAAGGGCGTTAGGCGGCGGCGTTGGCGCTGTGACGGCGTGGTGCCGACGGTGCGACCATGCCCTGGGAATGCAACGCGCATGGGGGCGCGCCGCATTCGTGCAATTTGGCCGAAATTGTGGATAACTTTTGTCCGCGAGAATTTCTTGTGGATAAGTGGCAGATCGTGGCGCGCGGTTCCCACTGTAGGGGCATGACGACAAATCTTGCTCCTGTATTAACGGCCCGCACCATGCCCGACCTGCTCGGGATCATCCCGCACCTGCTCGGGTTTCATCCCGACGAATCGCTCGTGGTCGTGGTGGCCGAGCACGGCCACGTCGCCGTGACGGCGCGGGCGGACCTGTCCCAGGCGAGCCCGCCGGGCAACGTCGAGGGCATCCTCGCGCGCCTGTGGGCCAGGTTCCCGGCGGCGTGCGGCTGGTTCGTCGCCTACAGCCACGACGTGGAGGGTGCCTGGGAGGTGCTGCGGCGCTGCTGCCAGGCGCTGCCCGCCGAGTCAGTCGGCGCGGCGGTGGTGGTCGACGGGGCGCTGTGGTGGCAGGAGCCGGGTGCCAGGCCGTCGCGGCTCAAACCGCCGGAAAGCCCGGATGCGGTTCGGGCGGCGTTCCCAGGCCGTGCCGCCCGCATGGCGCGCGCCGAGCTGGCGGTGAGCATCCACGGCCCGTCGGGGCAATCGCTCAAGGCGGCGGTGGCCGCCGTCGCGAAGGCCGAGGGCGGGCTCGTCGGCGTGCGGGACACCGGCGCCCTCATGCGCGCGCTGCTGGCGCGCGACCCGTCGACGTTGGGCGACGCCGAATGCGCCCAGTTGATCGCGTTGGCCGACGACCCGCAGGCCAGGGACCAGGCGATCATCGCCCCTGACGACGAGTCTGCCGACCGGTTGGTGGCGCTGTGGAGCCGGGTGCTGCGCGTCTGCCCGCCGGGCCACCGGGCGCAGCCGCTCGCCCTCCTCGGCTCGGCGGCGTGGGTGGCCGGCGAGGGCGCGTTGGTGACGCTGTGCCTGGAGGAGTTGGAGCGCGGCGACGCCCGCGTCCCCCTGGAACGGGTGCTGGCCTATCTCGTCGACCAGGTGGTCCCGCCGTCCACATGGCCGCAAATCCGCGAGCAGTTGGTCGACGCCTGCGCCCAGGAGGCCGCGTAGGAGCCGTGAGATATCTGCACTTCGCCGTGACGCGGTCACCACACCAGGGGTCTATGGATGGCGACGACCGTGACACCGTGGCTCGTGCGATCATGGACGCCGCCCGACAGGCCGAGCCCGACATCAGTGAGAGCATCAGGGGATTGGCGTTGTTGACCGCAGGATCTCTCGAACGGTTCGGCACTCGATTCAAGAGCCGCGATTCGGTACTGGAGAAGCTCGAGCGGTTCCGCAAGGATGAGACGCCGTTCTACCGGCTGGGCCGGTTCAACGACGCGCTGCGATACACCGTCACCTACGGCCCGGTCGTCTATTGGTCTTCTTTGCAGCGACTGAGTCGTAAAGTAGAGCGAGTTGGCTACAAAGTTGTCGGTGGTACCAGGGGTTGGTTCGACACAGGCTACAAGGGCGTCAATCTGACCGTGCGAAGTCCGCACGATTTCGACTTTGAAGTTCAAATCCACACTCCCGCCAGTCTTGCGATGGCAGAACGGACACATCCGATGTATGAAGAGGCGCGGAAGCTGCCCGTTGGCGACAGGCGACGAGCGCAGCTTGACGCCGATGCCAATCAGCTTTGGGCATTGGTCCCTGTCCCTCTAGGCGTACGAATGGTTCCCAGGTGGTAGCGTGTTGATGGTGAGGTACTACAGGGTTTTTGCTTGCGACATCGTTCGTGTGCGCAAAGACCATTCGTCTGACTATTACGTGCCAGGTCGCGGTTGGGTCCGGAACGACCAGTATTATCTTCAGATTTTCTACGCCGGCGACGGCGATCCCATGACGGAGGCCGAGGCAGCGGCGGCGATTGCCGAGCAAGAAGCAGAACTCGTTGCGGCTTGATCGTCGCCGAATTCATGCATGGTCTCGTAACCCCGCAGCCCGTGTGACCCACGGGCGCGTCCCGCACTCCTCGTGTCCTGCGCCGTAAGTTCGCCGAAGAATTCGACGCCTGGAGCCGGTGTGGCCGCGTTGTCGTCGGTCATCGATGTCACCGCATCGACTCCCTCCTCCGCCTTGCCACACCGGCTCCAGACGCCGCCTTCTTTTTCACCGAGCTTACGGCGCAGGACACCAGCGATTGATGCCTCGTCAGTGCCGCTCGATAAGATGAGGGCAGGTCGCGCCACGAGGCGGTGACCTTGTTGCCGTTCCACGTCGACGCCGGTTGGCTGCCTGGGCGCGTCGGCGCGCGACGGTCGTGGAAGTAATAAGGAGGCAGGGTGAGCACCGAATCCGTCCGCACCGGGTATGACGCCGTCGCGGCACAGGAACGTTGGCAGGAGTACTGGGCCAGCCACGACACGTTCAAGCCGCTCGACGACGGCAGCAAACCCCGCCGCTACGTCCTCGACATGTTCCCCTACCCCTCCGGCGACCTGCACATGGGCCACGCGGAGGCGTTCGTCATGGGCGACGTGGTGGCCCGCTACTGGCGCCTCAAGGGCTACGACGTGTTGCACCCGATCGGCTGGGACGCGTTCGGCCTGCCCGCCGAGAACGCCGCCATCGCCCGCAACGAGCACCCCGCCGACTGGACGTACGCCAACATCGAGACCCAGGCGAACTCGTTTAGGCGCTACGGGCTGAGCCTGGACTGGTCGCGCCGCCTGCACACCTGCGACCCGGAGTATTACCGGTGGACGCAGTGGCTGTTCCTGCGTTTCTACGAGAAGGGCCTGGCCTACCGCAAGGCGTCTTACGTCAACTGGTGCCCGCAGGACCAGACCGTCTTGGCCAACGAACAGGTGATCGGGGGCCGTTGCGAACGCTGCGACGCCGAGGTGACCAAACGCAAGTTGACCCAGTGGTACTTCCGCATCACCGACTACGCCCAGCGGTTGCTGGACGACATGGACCAGATCTCCGACGGCTGGCCCGAGCGCGTGCTGGCGATGCAGCGTAACTGGATCGGCCGTTCCCAGGGCGCCTATGTGGACTTCGCCGTCGAGGGACGCGAACAGCCCGTCACCGTCTTCACGACGCGCCCGGACACGCTGTACGGCGCGACGTTCTTCGTCGTCGCCCCGGATTCGACCATCGCCGACGAGCTGTGCACGCCCGGGCAGCGGGAGGCATTCGACGCCTACGTCGAGGCCACCAAGAAGGTCTCCGAGATCGAGCGGCAGTCGACGGAGAGGAAGAAGACGGGCGTCTTCCTCGGGCGTCACGCGATCAACCCGGCCAACGGCGAAAAGCTGCCCATCTACGCCGCCGACTACGTGCTGAGCGAGTACGGGACGGGCGCGATCATGGCCGTCCCCGCCCACGACCAGCGCGACCTCGACTTCGCGAAGGTGTTCGGGCTGACGGTGCGCGTCGTCATCGACACGGGCGGCGAGGATCCGGCGGTCAGCGGGGTTGCGACGCCGGGGGATGGGGTCTACGTCAACTCGGGGCCCCTGGACGGCCTGACGGACAAAGCCTCGGGCGTCGCGCTGATGTGCAAGCTGCTGGAGGAGCGTCATCAGGGGCGCGCGGCCACCACGTACCGCCTGCGCGACTGGCTGCTGTCCCGCCAGCGTTTCTGGGGCTGTCCGATCCCGATCGTCCACTGCGCGGCGTGCGGAGAGGTGCCCGTCCCCGACGACCAGCTTCCCGTCCTGCTGCCCGACCTGCGCGGTCCGGCGTTGGCGCCCAAGGGCGTCTCCCCACTGGCGTCGGCGACTGACTGGAAGAACGTCGAATGCCCCCGGTGCGGCGGGCCTGCCGAACGTGACGCGGACACGATGGACACGTTCGTCGACTCGTCGTGGTATTTCTTCCGTTACTGCTCGCCGGGCTGCCCCGACGAGGCGTTCCGCAGCGAGGATGTCGAGCGTTGGATGCCGGTGGCGCAGTACGTCGGCGGCGTCGAACACGCGACGTTGCACCTGATGTATTCGCGGTTCTTCACCAAGGTGTTGCACGACTTGGGGTTGGTGAGTTTCACCGAGCCGTTCACGCGCCTGCTCAACCAGGGCCAGGTGATCAACCACGGCAAGGCGATGAGCAAGTCGCTGGGCAACGGCGTCGACTTGGGCCAGCAGATCGACGAGTTCGGCGTCGACGCGGTCCGCACGACGGTCGTGTTCGCCGGGCCTCCGGAGGAGGACATCGACTGGGCGGACGTGTCGCCGGGCTCGTCGCTGAAATTCCTGCAGCGCGCCTACCGATTGGCCTGCGACGTGACCAGCGCGCCCGGCACCGACCCGGCGTCGGGGGACCATGCGTTGCGGCAGGCGACGCACCGGGCGATCGCCGGCCTGACGGAATCGCTGGATTCGCAACGGTTCAACGTGGCCGTCGCCCGCATCATGGAACTGGTCAACGCGTGCCGCAAGGCCATCGACTCGGGGCCTGGGGCGGCCGATCCGGCGGTGCGCGAAGCGGCCGAGGTGGTGACGGTCGCGCTCGGGCTGGTGGCGCCGTACGTCGCCGAAGAGATGTGGGAGATTTTGGGGCACGAGCCGTCGGTGGCGCAGGCGGCGTGGCCGGTCGCGGACCCGGCGTTGCTCGTGGCGGAGTCCGTGACGTGCGTCGTGCAGGTGCAGGGCAAGGTGCGGGCCAAATTGCAGGTATCGCCGTCGGCCACCGACGACGAACTGACCGCCGCCGCGTTGGCCGACGACGGGGTGCGGCGCGCGTTGGATGGGCGCGAGGTGCGCCAGGTGATCGTGCGGGCGCCCAAGCTGGTCAGCATCGTCCCGGCGTAGGGGGCGGGGTCGGGGCGACCCGACCTCCGACCATCGGCTGCGCCACAAATTCGCAAATTGTGGATAACTTCGTCGCGGTCGATGAGTTATCCACAATTTGCCGTCGTCGTGGCGATTATCGGGCGCGGTTCCCCATCGTGGGGGTATGAAGCACACGAACCAAGAGGTGCTCGATGAGACGGTGCGACGGCGTCTCGCCGCGTTGATCGAGGACGTGCCGGCGCGGCGGGCGGCGCCGGAGGAGACCGGGCCGTCGGGCCCGCCCGCTGGGCAGGCCGTCCCGCTCGTTGAGCGGTCTGGTTCGCCCGCTGAGCCGGACGACGACCTGCCAGTGGTGGTGCGCGCAGCCGATATCGGCGGCGTCGATGTCGCGGAAGCCCCGCCGCGAGAGTGGTACGACCCGGTCGAGCCCGACGAGGAGGCGACGGTCCTCGGACGCGGCAAGGCCGTGGCCCTCAAGGCGTGGGCGTTCGGGCGCCAACATGCCACCGTGATCGGCATCGTCGTGCTCGGTGCGTGCCTGTGGGCGGGGTACACCGCCGCCCAGGCGCGGTCGACCCAGGTTTCTCCCCCGGCTGCCGTCTCGGTCACGTCGCCGACGGCCACCCCTGGCGGGTTGGCGTCGTCCGCGCCCGCCTCCAGCGCGCCCGTCGCGCCCATCCGCGTCCACGTGATCGGCGGCGTCGCCACGCCCGGCGTGGTCGAGGTGCCCGCAGACGCGCGCGTCGGCGACGTGATCAAGGCCGCAGGAGGCGTGTCCAAAGACGGCGATCCCGGCGAGTTGAACCTGGCCGCGCCCGCCGTCGACGGGTCGCAGATCGTCGTGGGAACCAAGGCCAAACCCAGGGGAGAGGTGCGCCTGAGCGGGACTGACGCGGTGGCGGGGTCGTCGGGTGGCGGATCGTCAGGCAGCGGAACTTCGTCCTCCACGTCGGCCTCGGCCACGTCGGCCCAGGTGTCGTTGAACACGGCGACCGCTGCGGAACTGGAGACGCTTCCCGGCGTGGGCCCGGTGACGGCCCAGAAGATCCTCGCGTGGCGCGACGAACACCAAAAGTTCACCAACATTGCCGAGTTACAGGAGGTCTCAGGAATCGGAGCCAAAACGTACGCCCAGATAGCGCCCCATGTCCGCCTCTGAGCGGCAGCCTGACGATGGGGGCCGACCCCCGTCCCCCCACGCGCAGCGCAATCCGCCGCGACATGCCCAGCATCGACGTACCCAGCATCGGGATGGCCCGCCCGCTCGTGGATCCCCGCATTCGGGTCGTGGCCGATCCAGCCCCGGCCCCCGCAAGGCCCCGGATTCCCCCGACTCCCCGCCGCTGAAATCCGACTGGCGCCCGGTCGTCGTGGCGGTCGTGGCGTGGGTGGCCGCGTGGCTGTGTACCAGCCGCGACGGCTCTCAGATCGGCAGTGTCGCGCTGGTCGGCGTCGCGTTGGTTGGCGTGGGGTTGTTGCGCCGCCTGTGGCCGGTGGCCGCCGCAGGGTTGATCGCGGTGGCGTTCTTGCCGTGCGCCGCGCTGCGGGTGTGGGTCGGTGACGCGAGTCCGGTGGTCTCGTGGGCCGCCGACGGCGCGATGGTGACCATCGACGCCCGCGTGGGCGCCGGGCACGCGGGCCAGGGCCAGTTCGGCGAGTGGTGGAGCGTCCCGGCCACGGTGGACCAGGCGACGGGCCGGGGTCAGACCTGGAGCACCCACCTCCCCGTCCAGCTCATCGCCAGCGGTGACGCCGCCGCGTCGTGGCGCGCGGTGGCGCCCGGCAGCCTGGTGCGGGCCAGCGTCCGGCTGGCGCCCGCCGACGGCGGCACCGAAACGGTGGCGCTTGCCCGCGCCCGCGAGCCCCCGACCGTCCTGGACGGCCCGTCGTGGCTCGACCGCGTGGTCGAACACCTGCACCAGGGCCTCAAAGACAGCGTGGCCGGTCTAGCCGACGGTCCGAGGCAGTTGGTGCCGGCATTGGTAGTGGGCGACTCCGACGGAATGGACGCGAGCCTCCAGCAAGACTTCGCAACGACGGCGCTCACCCACCTGATGGCTGTCTCCGGGGCGAACCTGACGATCCTTTTGGGCGTCGCCTTGGCGATCGCCGTCCGGATGGGCGCGCGCGGATGGTGGTTGCGCGGAATCGCGGTGGTGGTCGTCGCGTTCTTTGCCGTCTTGTGCCGGGGCGAGCCGAGCGTGCTGCGCGCCGCCGCGATGGGGGCCATCGGGTTGTCGGCGTTGGGCTGGGGCGGCAAGGCCGAGGGGTTGCGGTTCCTGTCGTGGTCGGTCGTCGGGCTGCTGCTCGTGGACCCGTGGATGTGCCGGTCGGTGGGGTTCGCGTTGTCGGTGGCCGCCACCGCCGGGATCGTGTTCTGGGCGCGCGGGTGGGTGGAGGCGCTGTCCTGGATGCCGACGTGGCTCGCGGAGGCGTTCTGCGTGTCGCTGGCCGCACAACTGGCGACACAGCCGATCATCACCGCGATGTCGGGCCAGGTGAGCCTCGTCGGGCTGGCGGCCAACGCCGTCGCCGGCCCGTTGGTCGCTCCGGCCACCGTCCTCGGCTTTGCCGCCACCGCGCTGGCCGTCGTCAGCGTCCCGCTGGCGTCGGTCCCTGGCACGATGGCCGGGTGGTTCGCGCAAGGGCTGTGCTGGATCGCCCAATACGCCGCCAAGGTTCCCGGCGCGACGCTGCGGTGGTCGGTGGACCCGGCGGGCCTCGTCCTGGTGGGCGCGATCTGCCTGGGGCTGGTGCTGGTGCTCCCGGCTGTGTGGGCGAGGCGCTGGATCGTGGCGACGCTGCTGGTCGCGATGGTCGTCGTGATGCTGCATCAGGTGGCCCAGCCGGGATGGCCGCCTGGTTCGTGGTCAGTGGTCAGTTGCGACGTGGGCCAGGGCGACGCAACCGTCCTCAACGCCGGGCCTGGCCGCGCGGTCGTCGTGGACACAGGTCCGGACCCGGCGCCGTTGAACGCCTGCCTGTCGAGCCTGGGCGTCCACGAGGTGTTGGTCGCGTTCCTGACGCACTTGCACGCCGACCATAGCCACGGCATCGCGGCTTTGCGCCAGGGACGGACGTTGGACCGCCTCATGGTCTCCGGCGTCACCTCGCCCGACGCGGATTGGCAGGCCGTCCAGCGGGCGGTCGAGGGTGTCCCCATCGATACCGTGACGCCCGGCACCGCCGTCCAGGCGGGCACGGTCAGCGTCCACGTCCTGTCGGCCAAACCGCTGACCACCACGTCGGACGTGTCCGAAGGGGAATCCGCCGACGAGAACGACGCCTCGCTGGTGCTGCGCGCCCAGGTGGGCTCGTTGACGGTCCTACTCGGCGGCGACATCGAAGAGGCCGGCCAGAAAGCCGCCGTCGACTCCGGCCAAGACCTGGCCGCCGATGTGGTCGTCGTCCCCCATCACGGCTCGTCCCACCAAGACGCCGACTACCTGCGCGCCACCGGCGCATCGGTTGCGCTCATCAGCGTCGGCAAGAACAACGGCTACGGCCACCCGACGTCCACCGCCCTACGCATGGTCGCCGCCGACGCCATGACGGTCTTCCGCACCGACCAAAACGGTTCCATCGCCGTCGCCGACGACAACGGCACCCTCACGGTGACGGTCCAACGCGAGTCCCCATGAGGACGGGCGCGCCGCCCCGACACAACCCAGGCCGACCGCCGATGCTGGGTCATAGGCCAGGTCGGCGCCCGTAGACCTGTTCGCTGACGCCTCCTTCGCGATGAACGACTCAATCTGGCGCGGATTCCTTCAGCCGTTGGTTAACGGCCTTCACCGCCGCCGCCTCAAGCTTCAACTCGGCCCGGTCGTAGGTGAACAGCCCGTTGATCTCGTCCTCGACATCGCTGACCTGCGTGTAGACGGCGGCGGACAGCCCGCGCGCCACCGCCGGGATCACTTCGCGCTCGTAGAGGTCGACGAACGCCCGCGTCAGCGTGGCGGCATCGTGGTACATGCGGTACCCGTACAGGTGCCCCGAGGCCATATGCCCCGCCGACGGGCAGCTATACCCGCCGAATTCGGTCAACGCCTGCACGCGCCCCCGGCGGTCGCGCCGCATCCGGAACTTCTTGAAATACACATGGTGGCTGGCGAAATCCCCCGCCCGCTGGTCATGCCAGCCGCTAGCATGGTCGACGAGGCGCGTGTCGTCCAGTGCCCGCAGGTCGTCGGCGACGCGGGCGGCGTCGAACTGCCCCCACCCCTCGTTGAACGGCACCCACACGGCCAGGCTGACGACGTTGCGCAGCAGGTCGACGGTGCGCGCCATGTCGCGGCGGAAAATGTCGCGGCCCGCCTGGCTCGCGCGCCCGAATCCCCGCCCGACGCCGGTGTCGCGCACATGCCAGCCGACGAACGGCAGATACCGCGTCACAAAACTGCCGTAGGGCCCGCCGCCGCTGACGAAATCTTGCCACACAAGCATTCCAAGCCGGTCGCAGTGGTAATACCAACGCAGCGGCTCGATTTTGATGTGTTTGCGCAACATCGTGAAACCGAGTTCCTTGAGCGCCGATATTTCGGACACCATCGCCTCGTCGCTCGGCGCGGTATACAGCCCGTCGCTCCAATAACCCTGGTCGAGCAGCCCGCTGTGGAAAATCGGTTTCCCATTCAGCCCGAGACGGGGAAGGCCCTTGGCGTCGGTGACGATCCCGAATTCCCTCATCCCGAAATAAGATTCCACCTCGTCGTCGCCGGCCTTAACCGTCAACGAATACAAGAACGGATCCTCGGGGCTCCAATAACGGAACCCAGGCAGCGGCAGGACGAATTCACCGCCCTCGAAATCCCCTTCCGCGACGACGGTGTCCCCGTCCCGCACGCTCACCCGGCACGGCGGCGGGTCCGGCTGCGAAAACCGCACACGAATCGCCACCTCACCCGTGTCGCAGCGCGGCGTGATCGCCAAGGACTCGATGTGCTGGGCGGGCACCGTCTCCGTCCACACGGTCTGCCAGATGCCGCTTTGGGCGGTGTACCAAATCCCGCCGCGCGCCAGCTTTTGCTTGCCGTACGCCTGGAGCCCTTGGTCGGAATCGTCCCAGACCGCGACGGTGAGTACGGCAGTGCCGTCGCCCACGAGCGTCGTGATATCCAAGCTGAACGGCCAGTAGCCCCCGTCGTGGCTCCCCGCCCGAACACCGTTGACGAACACCGCGCACCGCTGGTCCACCGCCCCGAAATGAAGCAGCAGCCGCATCCCCGCCGGCACCGCCCCCAGGCGAACCTCGCGCCGATACCACAACGTCTGGCCGGGTTGAAGCTGCCGCCCGACGCCCGACAGCAGGCTTTCAGGGGAGAAGGGAACCAGGATGGCGCCGTCGTAGGCTTCCGGTTCGGTGACCGAATCCGCGCCAGACTCGCCGGTCGCCGCGCCGTCGGTGATGGCGTACTCCCACGTCCCGTTGAGGCATTGCCAGCCGCTCCGGCGCAATTGCGGACGCGGATATTCCCCCCACGGGCACGCGGTGTCGATCTCCTCGCCCCAACGCGTGGTCAGCGGCGTCAGCGCGGAATCGTTAGGCATCGACGCGCTCGGCCTTCACGCGCGCATAATAACGCCGCGACGCGAAGAAGAATGGCACCACAATCGGGATCAGCACGATAGCAGCCCACCGGAAAATGGATTCCGTCGGGATATTTTGGACCATCCCGTATTGATCGGTCGCCGTCCCGCTCCCGCTTTTGATGATGGCGTTGCCGATCAGCGTGCCGATGAGCATCGGAACCAGCACGAACGAGATAATCCTGACGCCCTCGAACTGCCCCCGGCTTTCAGCCGGATAGAGCTGTTTGACCCACATATACATCGACTGCGTGATCAGCACATTCCCCGCGCCGATCAAAAAGACGGCCACGAACAGCGGAATGTTGGCCGCCGCGAAAATATTCGACGTGTCGGCGACGCCCGGACGGATGAAGAAACTCACGACGACCAGCCCCAACATCCCCACGACCGCACCGGCTCCCGCCACGACGGGCGTCTTCTTGTGGTTGATCAGGATGGCGCCCGGAATGGCCAGGCACATCGCGACGATGAGCCCGATGCCCTGGATTAGCCCCATGAGATTGGCGGTGAAACCCATCCGGTAGATCATCCAGTTGCCCATTTGCGCGTAGAACACGTTAAACGAAATGCAAAACACCATCGCCGTCAGGCACGCGAGCAGCAATTCGCGCCTGCCGATAAACATTTTGAAGTTGAACACCGACGCGAACTGCCGCCAGAACGTCCCCTCCTTGTGCGGTGCCAGCGTGGGCGAATCCCGGAAGAAAAACAACGAGATGACGCCCATCGCGATGACGATCGACCCCATCGTCCAAAACAAACGCTGGTAATCGTTCTGGGCGCCGATGAGCAGGCCGCCCAGCACCGTGCCGAGAATGGTGCCGATGACGGGCTGTGTCGCCAACGAGGCCCCGATCTGCCCGCGATTGCGGTCGGTGGTCATATCGTTCGTCCAGGCGTTGAAATTGGAATCGTTCGACATCGACCCGAAGAACGTCATCGTGCACCGGACGACGACCACCAGCACCGACGACAACAAAAGCAGTTTCGCGGTCCCGCTGCCCACATACTGCGTCAGCCCGAACACAATCATGAACGCGCCCCAGACGATGTACCCCAGCGACACAAACCGGCGACGCGCCCCGAGCCGGTCGGAGACGGTCCCGAAAAAGAACGTTGAAAACGTCGCGACGACGGCGCCGCACATCACCATCGCGGTGACGATATTGGAATCCTTGGCGATTTTCGCGTAAATGAACGTGTAGAACCACTGGTTTTCCATGTTCCAGCACAGTTGCCCGGCCAGCCCCAGCCCCCAGACCAGCATCCAAAACCGAAAACCTCCCAGCGCCTGGTCGCGTCGCACCATCGTTGGCCTCCTTGATCGTTGCCGGATGATCAGCTAGCTGATGCCTACCCCTACCCCGCCGGTTTGAGCAACGGGAACAGGATCGTCTCGCGGATTCCGGCGCCGGACAGCAGCATCATGAGACGGTCGACGCCCAACCCCATGCCGCCCATCGGCGGCACGCCGAATTCCAGGGCGGCCAGGAAGTCCTCGTCCAGTTCCATCGCCTCCGGGTCTCCGGCGGCGGCCTTGAGCGATTGCGCCACCAGCCGTTCGCGCTGGATCACCGGGTCGATCAGCTCGGAGAACCCGGTCGCCCGCTCGACGCCGCCGATGATCAGATCCCAGGCCTCGATCAGATCCGGGTCGCTGCGGTGCGGGCGTGCCAACGGCTGGGCGATCGGCGGGTAGTCGCACACGAACGTCGGCTGGATCAGCGTCGGCTCCACGATTTTTTCGAACAGTTCCATGACGAGCTTTTGCGCGCCGAACCCGCTCTCATAGGCGACCTCGTGCGCGTCCGCGATGGCCCTCAGCCGTTCCACCCCCGTCGCGGGCACGATTTCCTCGCCCAACGCCGCCGACAGCGTCGGGTACACAGGCTTCCACTCCCACTCGCCCCGCAAGTCCACCTGCCCGCGTTCAGTGTCGATGACCAGCCGGTCGACGGCGGTCGCCGCGTTCACGATGACCCGCTGCGTCAACGCCGCGATGGAGACCTGGTCGCCCCACGCCTGGTACGCCTCCAGCATGGTGAACTCGGCCGAATGCGACGAGTCGATGCCCTCGTTGCGGAAAATCCGCCCGAGTTCGTACACGCGGTCGGCGCCCCCGACCATCGTCCGCTTCAGGTACAGCTCCAACGCGATCCGCAGCGTCATCGGAATGTCGAACGCGTTGAGGTGGGTCTTGAAGGGACGCGCCGCCGCCCCCCCGTGGACGAGTTGCAGGACGGGCGTCTCCACTTCCAGGTAGCCCTCGTCGTGCAGCGTCTCGCGCAACGACCGCGTCACCTCTGCCCGCATCCGCAGCATGTCGCGCGCCTCGGGCCGCACCACCAGGTCCGCGTAACGCTGCCGGACGCGCGCTTCCTCGCTGAGTTCGTTGTGCAACGTCGGCAGCGGGCGCAGCGCCTTGGCGGCCAACGTCCACGACGACGCCAGCACGGACAATTCGCCGCGCTTGGACGAGATCACCCGCCCGGTCACCGACACGAAATCCCCCAGGTCGACGTCGGCCTTCCACGCGGCCAGCGACCCCTCCCCGACCTCGGCCAGCGAGAGCATCACCTGCAGCCGGACGCCGGAACCCCCCAACGTGAACCCGTCTTGGAGGCTGGCGAAACACAATTTGCCCGTGTTGCGCACGAAGACGACGCGCCCGCCGACGCTCACGACATCGTCGGTTTCCTCCCCGGCGGCCAGCCCGGCCCAGGCCGCGTGCACCTGTGCCGCCGAATGGGTGCGGGGGACGCCGATCGGGTAGGGCGCGCGCCCTGCGGCCAACAGCCGGTCGCGCTTGTGGCGGCGCACCTGCTCTTGTTCGCTCAGCTCTTGTTGGGGTACGACGGTCAACTCGGTCACCTCACCAGGGTATCGGAGGACGATGCCGCCAGGACGGATGCTGCGCGGCCCAGCAGCGGCGTCGCCATTCCGTTCCGTGACACACAACCGTCCAACAGGGAAGCAGCAGCCGGTGCCGCGCCTCCCTGTGTTGCACCCGGTAGGGGCACGGGGTTAAGTGGGGGGTGTCGCCGCCGGCAAAAGGGAGAGAAGCCGGCGGCGACATGAACACCGGGGGCAGGCGGCTTACACCAGCCTGCCCCCGGGTTCTTTTTCACGGCGAGCGTCGCCCTCATTCGCCGTGACTGCAACTCGGACTTGCCACATCGGGTCATCCCCTCGAATCCCCGGGGCTTCCGTGTTGCACTATCTTTGATACCCGACGGAAACCATAGATCAGTATGGGTTCCTACAAAGTTCAGTACGAGATTTTGTGAAAATCTAAAATTGATTCAGCAGTTACGTAGAAAATCTGCATGAACAAGTATGTAACTAGACTCAACCAAGTACAGTCAAACACTGAGTGACGGAATAGTACTACTCATGGCGCAACTGATAGGATGAATCCTGCGGAGTTCCGCCGCGCGTGTCCAATCCGTCCTCTGCCGACACCGCCTTCCGGTCGCAACTCACGACGCCCCATCCGCGAGACGGTCTTGTCCCCGCCGCCCCATCCGCGACGGCGAGGGCGAGTTGGCGGTGACGCGACCGCAGTGGGCGTATTGTTTGCGATGGGCCTGATGGACTGCATGTCGCCCATGCCGTCCACCGTCAACGATCCCTCCCGGCTCGCCGCCCTCGTCGTCCACGGGTTTGCAAAAGGAAACCAATGATCAAACTCCTGTCCCGCTACTTCGTGCGCCCATACGCGTGGTTCATCGTTGGCGTCATCGTGTTGCAGTTCGCGCAGGCGTTGGCGCAGCTTTTCTTGCCGAACCTCAACGCGTCCATCATCGACGACGGGGTCGCCAAACATAACTTCGCCGTCATCTGGGAGCTCGGCGCGGTCATGCTGGGCGTCGGCGTTATCCAGGTCGCGGCGCAGATCACCGCCACCTGGTGCGGCGCGCGGGCGGCGATGGGGTTTGGGCGCGACGTCCGCCAGGCCATCTTCGACCGGGCTATCTCGTTCTCCGCGCGCGAGATGGGCCAGTTCGGCGCGCCGACGCTGATCACCCGCAACACCAACGATGTCCAGCAGGTGCAGATGTTCGCGCTGATGAGCGTCGTCATGATCCTCTCCGCGCCGATGGTCATGATCGGCGGCATCGTCATGGCGCTGCGTGAGGACATGGGGCTGTCGTGGCTGATCATCGTCGCGGTCGTGCTGCTGGGCGCGATCATCGGCGTGATCGTCACGCAGATGACGCCCTTGTTCAAGCAGCAGCAGACACGTATCGACGCCGTCAACAACGTGCTCCGCGAACAGATCTCCGGTTTGCGCGTCATCCGCGCGTTCGTCCGCGAGCCCACCGAGGCCAAACGCTTCGACCAGGCGAACCACGACCTCGCCACCACCGCCATCATGGTTGGCCAGCGGATGATGACGATGCTCCCGGCGGTCATGTTGGTCATGTCGGGTTCCCAGGTGGCGGTTATGTGGTTCGGCGCGCAGCGCGTGGCCGGCGGGTACCTCCAGGTCGGGCAATTGACCGCGTACCTGACGTATCTGGCCCTGATCCTGGCGTCGGTGATGATGGCGACGGTCATGCTCATGATCGGGCCGCGCGCCGCCGTCACCGCCGGGCGCATCAACGAGGTGCTCGGGACGGACTCGTCCGTCGTCACCTCTGCCAACCCCGTCCGCGAACTGTCCAACCACGGCGACGTCCGCTTCGAGGACGTGTCCTTCGCCTATCCGGGCGCGGAAAAGCCGGTGTTGCGCAGCCTGACGTTCGAGGCGCGCCAGGGGCAGACGACGGCGGTCATCGGGTCGACGGGCGCGGGCAAGACCACGTTGGTCAACCTCATCCCAAGGCTTTTCGACGTGACCGGCGGACGGGTGTTCGTCGACGAGGTGGACGTGCGCGACCTCGACCCGGACCTGCTGTGGAGCCGCATCGGGCTGGTGCCGCAGCGTCCCTATATGTTCAGCGGGACGGTCGCCACCAACCTGCGCCTGGGCAACCCGGACGCCACCGACGACGAGCTGTGGGACGCGTTGCGCGTTGCCCAGGCTGAGGATTTCGTCGCCGCCATGCCGGACAAACTCAATGCGCCGATCAGTCAGGGGGGCACGAACGTCTCCGGCGGCCAGCGGCAACGCTTGGCGATCGCGCGGGCGCTGGTGCGAAAACCCGAAATCTTCGTGTTCGACGATTCGTTCTCAGCCCTCGACGTGGCCACCGACGCGGCCCTGCGCGCGGCCTTGGTGGACCGGACGCGCGACGCGGCGGTCATCGTCGTCGCGCAACGGGTCTCGACCATCTTGGCCGCCGACCAGATCCTCGTCCTAGACGAAGGCTCGATCTGCGGCATCGGCACGCACGAGGAATTGTTGGCGACCAACGAAACGTACCGCGAAATCGTCGAAAGCCAGTTCAAGGCCGAGGAGGTGGCGGCATGAGCGACCAGACCACCCCGCAGACCACCGATCCCGTGGCCACCCCGCCGATGACGGAGGTGCCCACAGCCACCCTGCCGCCCGCTGACGCCCCGTCGTTTGCCGCGTCTGCGCTGGACCTCGATGCCTCCCTGGCTCCCACGGACCCGTCTGGCCCGGACGCGTCTGCCAAGGTCGCCAATGAACGTCCCCAGTACGGCCCACCACGTCATGGCGGCGGTCCCATGGGCCACGGACGCGGGGCCGGAGAGAAAGCAGTCACCTTCTGGCCGTCCCTGAAGCGCCTGATCGGTCGCTTCCGCGCCGAAAGGGCGCGCGTCATCGCGGTCATCGTGCTGGTGGGAATCTCGGTGGGCTTCCAATCAGTCGGCCCCACCCTCCTCGGCAACGCGACGAACGTCATCTTCGGCGCGGTTCAAGGGCACGTCCCGATCGACTTCCACGCGGTGGGTCAATGGTTGCTGCTCGCGTTGTGCTTGTACGTGGTGGCCGCCTTGTTCATGTGGATTGCCAGCCTGCTGATCAACGGCATCGTCCAGCGGTCCATCTACCGGCTACGCCGCCAGGTGTCGGAAAAGATCGCCAAGCTGCCGTTGAAGTATTTCGACGCCCAGCCGCGCGGCGAGCTGCTCAGCCGCGTCACCAACGACATGGACAACATCGCGCAGTCCATGCAGCAGACCCTCTCGCAGGTGCTGACCAACTTCTTCACGCTCGTCGGCGTGCTGGTCATGATGTTCTACCTGTCGTGGGTGCTGGCGCTGATCTCGCTCATCACCGTCCCGGTCGCCGCCGTGGTGACGGCGATCATTGGGAAGCGGTCGCAGAAACTTTTCGCGGCCATGTGGAAGCACACGGGCGAGTTGAATTCGCAGATCGAGGAGGCCTACACCGGCCACGACCTCATCAAGGTGTTCGGACGCCAGCGCGAGATCGCCGCCCAGTTCCGGGCGAAGAACTCCGAGTTGTTCAACGCGGCCTTCGGGGCGCAGTTCGTCTCGGGGATCATCATGCCGGTCATGGTCCTGGTTGGAAACCTCAATTATGTGGTCATTGCCGTGGTCGGCGGCATCCAGGTGGCAACCGGAACCTTGCCGCTGGGCTGGGTCCAGGCGTTCATCCAGTATTCGCGAAACTTCACCCAGCCGATCACGCAACTGGCGTCGATGGCGAACCTGTTGCAGTCCGGCGTCGCGTCCGCCGAACGCGTCTTCGAGGTCCTCGACCAGCAAGAGGAAACCCCCGACGTCCCCGGCGAGTTCGGCCCGTTCCAAGGGCAGGTGGCCTTCGACCATGTGGCGTTCTCCTACGACCCGGACAAGCCGCTTATCACCGACCTGTCGCTTCAGGCGGCTCCCGGTGCGACGGTGGCGATCGTCGGCCCCACGGGCGCGGGGAAGACGACGCTGGTCAACCTCATCTTGCGGTTCTACGACCCACAATCGGGCACGATCACCCTCGACGGCACCGACATCACGCAGATGCCCAGGCGCGAGCTGCGCGACCAGATCGGCATGGTGTTGCAGGACACCTGGCTGTTCGGCGGGACGATCCGCGACAACATCGCCTACGGCAAGGTGGATGCCAGCGAGGACGAGATCATGGCCGCCGCGAAGGCCACCTACGTCGACCGTTTCGTCCGGGCGCTGCCCGAGGGCTACGACACGGTCATCAACGAGGAGGCGTCCAACCTGTCGGCGGGCGAGAAACAGCTCATCACCATCGCGCGGGCCTTCCTGTCCGACCCGGTGATCCTGATCCTCGACGAGGCCACCTCCAGCGTCGACACCCGCACGGAATTGCTGGTGCAACGCGCCATGAAGGCCCTGCGCGCCGACCGGACGAGTTTCGTCATCGCCCACCGGCTGTCGACCATCCGCGACGCCGACACGATCCTGGTCATGGAACACGGTGACATCGTCGAGCAGGGCAACCACGACCAACTCCTGGCCGCCCACGGAGCCTACTGGCGTCTCTACCAGGCCCAGTTCGCTGCCGCCATCACCGAGGAGGACGCCGCCTGAGCGCGAGCTACAGTGGGGACACCTACTGCTGTCGACGATCTAGCCGAAGGAGTCGCTGTGGCGAACGTGGCTGCCGAAGACGCGCCTGCGCGGCGTTGGCGTATCTGGGGGGTCATCGCGCTCGTCGTCGGTCTTTTCCTGCCAGTCTTGTGCGCGGCGGCGTTTGCGATTCCCGGCCCGAATATCGTTTTCGGAATCGAGTCTGCGGTGGTGAACCCTGACCAGAGCTTCGGGGTCGGGCTTCTTCCGATGGCGGTCGTTTTCTGCGTTATTTCCGCGCGTTCGCCGGCCACCGCCCGAAACAAATGGATCAGCGTGGCGTGGGCTATCGCCGATCTCCTGATCGTCGCGGCGGCCGTCCTTGTCCCCGCCGTCGTCTTCATGCCCGATGGGGTGGCTGCCGCCCTCGGTTTTTGCGCGCCGATCCTCATGGGAGTTTTGTTTCTCGGCTGGTGGCTCGCGCTGCGTGGACGTACTGGGTTCGCTTATCTGTCGCTGGTCGCCGCCGCCATCGTGGTGGGAATCATCTCGGCTGTCCAAACAAACATCACGACGAGCATCGTGCTGAACGACCACGGTGGCGCTGAGTATTCGATGCCCGCGAATACCTTGTCCCCCGCAGATGTCGCGGCAGGCATGGTTTCCTGGGCCGCGGCCATTGCGACGGTCGCGGTGTTGGCGTGCGGTGCGTGGTTGGCCGCGGGCATCGACCGCACCGCCGCCCGTCGACAGACGGCACCGGTTTCGCTGCCGAACGTCCTTGAATCACCGACAGCCGGGTAGTCCGGGTCTTCGTGCCCGGGAGCTACCCTGGAGACGTGGCTGACATTAAACCCGCCGTCGCGTGGCTGGACGCTCCCGAGGAGCACGACTATCCCGCCGCCGCCGCGTATCTGGCATTGATCGCCGACGACGCGCTCATCGCCGTCATCGTGGACCGGCTGCGGGCGGCGCCGACGACCCACCAAAAGGCGAAAGACCTACTGCGGGCGTCCCGCTTGCCGCTGCTGGGCCCCGACAACAAACACGTCGCTTCCGATTTGCACAAAATCACATCCGGCAAAGCGTTGTCGCCCATTCTGCTGGTGCGCGGAGACATTACCTCGGACGCGCCGCTGGTCATCGCCGACGGCTATCACCGCGTGTGCGCCAGTTACCACACCGACGAGAACACCGACATTCCCTGCCGGGTGGCGTCCATCCGCGACGCGGCGTGACGGTCATCAACGCATCTGACGCCCAACGCGGCCACGCACCGATCCCCCAACAGGAGCGGTGAATAAGGCGGCTCTTAGTTGCTGTTCGTCGGCTGGTCGCTGGGAGTCTTCGGGGAATCCTCAATCGCGCCGGAGCCGTCGTTCTTCATGGCGGTCGTTTCTTCTTTGAACTCGCGGATCGCCTTGCCGGCGCTCTTGCCGATGCCTGCCAACCGCGTGCCGCCAAACAAGAGCAGCGCCACTACTATGACGATCACCCACGACCAACTGGGGTCCAGATTGCACGGAATCATCGAGTCACCGCTCCTTTCGCTGTTCCACTGTATCGCGCTTGTCTGCAAGCCCCTATTGTCTAGGTCGCGCGGGCTCGCCGTCTAGACCGCATGTCGGCGCCATGAGCCAACAGGCTCGCCGCAGTTGTCCTGTCCAGCGAGCGCCGGGCTTTCATGCCTCGGCTGGCCCTGCCAGGGTTGTTCAGCTCAACCCTTGTCCGGCACCGCCGCCTGCGACGCGCCGATCAGCGTTTTCAATTCCGCCACCGCCGCCGCCAAGTCGTCTTTGGTGATCGCGCGTTCGCTCAATTTGAGTTCGAGCAGGATGGAGCCGTCGGTTTCAATGCTGGCGTGCTGCACCTGGGTCACATCGTCAACGCCCTGGCGTCGCAACGCGCTGGCCAATTCGCGGTCGTCGATGCCAAGTTTGGACAGTGCTTTCCTGTTGGCGCGCCCATTGGAAATGACAGTGGTGTAATCCCCTTCAAAAACCTTTGCGAACCATTTGTTATGGTCGACGAGCCAACTCAGCCCCCAGTCGAACCCGATCAGCACGATGGACCCGACGACGGCTCCCAGGACGGAGTTATCCGGCCCGATGATGGCGTTCTGGACAACGTTGCTCAGCAGCAGCACAACGACCAGGTCGAGGGAGTTCATCTGGGCGAGCAATCGCTTCCCCGCCACCCTGAGAAGGATCACAATCACCAGATACACCGCAATTGTGCGTAGTATCTTGTCTGGCAAGGACGTGTCGATTGAGATAAACGGGGCGTACCAGGGCATGTTCATGGGCTCAGCGTACGCGCGAGGACGCGCAACTTGGCTAACAGCGATGCAACCCGGTTGATGGTGATGACGATGGGGGATGCCCCCCTCATCCTTCCCCGCGTCGGGTCGTCAGCCCAGGTCAGCCCGGTCGCCGTTGTCCACGCTGAAGCGCTGATTAAGACCAAAGGGTGACGTGCGTTGCACAAGATCAGACCTTGGTAGTAGATTTCGGGATATGAGTGCGGAGACCCTTGCCAGGTGGCAATTTGGTATCACAACCGTGTACCACTTTCTCTTCGTCCCGATCACGATTGCGTTATCCATTCTCGTCGCGGTGTTGCAGACGTTGTGGGTACGCTCGGGCGACGAGAAGTTCCTGCGGTTAACCAAATTCTACGGAAAAATATTCCTTATCAACTTCGCTATGGGCGTGGTGACCGGCATCGTCCAGGAGTTCCAGTTCGGCATGAACTGGTCTGAATACTCCCGGATGGTCGGCGACATCTTTGGCGCCCCGCTGGCGTTGGAGGCCCTCCTAGCCTTCTTCCTCGAGTCGGTGTTCCTCGGCTTGTGGATCTTCGGCTGGGATCGTCTACCCAAGAGGGCGCATCTCGCGATGATTTGGTTGGGAGCGGTCGGCACTGTGCTGTCGTCGATCTTCATTCTCTTTGCCAACTCGTGGATGCAGAACCCCGTTGGCGCGACCTTTGACCCTCAGCTCAATCGCGCGCATTTGACTGACCTGCTCGCCGTGTTGACCAACCCGGTCGGCCTCGTGGCCATTGGCCACGTGTGGTCGGCTGCGGCCATGACCGCCGGCGGCCTGATCCTCGGCGTGGCCGGGTGGCACCTGTACAAGGCGCACAAGACCCAGCCTGACACCTACACGATGGACAACAAGAACGTTGCGACGTTCCGCTGGGCCGCCAAGTTCGGCGCCTGGGTCATGCTCGTCGCGTGCGTGCTCGTCATCATCACCGGCGACCTCGGCGGCAAGGTCATGACGAGCGTCCAGCCCGCGAAGATCGCGGCCTCGGAAGACTTGCAGACCACGCAAAGCTGCGCTCCGTTCCAGATCGTTCCCGGCGTTGAGATTCCGTGCCTGCTGTCGTTCTTGGCGACCGACTGGAATCCGAACGGCACCGTGATCGGCCTCAACGACGCGACCGCGATGACCAAGAGCGCTCTGTCCGGCCAGACCGTGACGCCGCCCACCGGCGCGACGTTGGACCAAACCGACTTGGCGAAGTCGTTCGCCAGCTCGATGGTCGCGATGTACGGCCAGGATCCGTCGAACGGCGCCATGCTGATGGTGATGCCCAGCTTCTGGTCATTCCGCATCATGATGGGCCTGGGCGGTCTCGGCTTGATCGTCAGCATCATCGCGTTGGCCAAGCTGAAGGGCAAAGAGAAGCTGCCGAAGTTCGGCAAGGGCTGGGTGACGATCATGGTCGCCTCACCGCTGCTGCCGCTGTTCGGTTGCTCCTTCGGCTGGATGCTCACTGAGTTTGGCCGTCAGCCCTGGCTGGTCAACGGCGTCCTCCCGACCGCCGCTGGCGTGTCGCCGGGCGTCACGCCGCTCGAGCTGTGGCTCACCATGATCCTGTACACCTTGGTCTATGGCGTGCTCGCCGTGATCGAGGTCGGGCTCATGCTCAACACTATGAAGAAGGGGCTGCCTGACGTCGTTGAACCCACGCTGGTCAAAGACGAAGACACCCCCCTGAGCTTCGCGTACTGAGAGGAGTTGCACAATGTTTAGTCTCGATATCACGACTCTTAACCAGGCGGCGTTTACCCCGCTCATGGTGGTGTGGTTCTTGCTCGTATGCGTGCTGTGGATCGGGTACCTCGTCCTTGAGGGCTTCGACTACGGCGTCGCCATGCTCATCCCGTTCCTTGGCAAGTCTGACAAGGAACGCCGCTCGATCATCAACACGATCGGCCCGGTGTGGGACGGCAACGAGGTCTGGCTGCTGACGGCTGGTGGCGCGATGTTCGCCGCCTTCCCGGCCTGGTACTCCACCCTGTTCTCGGGGCTGTACCTGCCGCTGTTCCTCGTGTTGCTCGGCCTGATCATCCGTGGCGTCGCCTTCGAGTACCGCTCGAAGAGGCCGAATTCGACGTGGCGCTCGTGGTTCGACTGGATGGCCGCTATCGGCTCGTTCATCGTCCCGCTGGTGTTCGGCGTTGGCTTCGCGAACTTCGTGCTCGGCCTTCCGGTCGTCCAGTCTCCGGGGGGCAATGGGCTACCTCCGGGCAACCCGTCCCTGCTGGTCGTGGCAACGCAGGCCAGCGATGTTGGCTCGGCGCCGTACTTCTGGCAGTTGTTCAGCCCGGTTGGGCTGCTCGGCGGCGTCGTCGTCGTGGTGCTGTTCCTGTTCCACGGCTCGATCTACCTGTCCGGGCGGACGCGTGGCGATGTGCAGGCGAGGGCGAAGAAGTTCGCCAACGTCATTGGCATCGTGGCGATCGTCGGTGGTGCTGTGTTCCTGATCCTCCAGAACGTGCTCCATCCGACGGGCATCCTCGGCTGGATCTTGCTGGTCATCGCAGCCGTCGGCCTGGTGGTCGCCTGGCTGATGGTCCGCATGGGACGTCACGGCATCGCCTTCATCGGCACGACCGTCACGATCCTCGCGGTCACGGTCGGCATCTTCTTGGCCATGTACGGTAACCTTGGGTTCAAGGATGCGGCTACGGGCAAGTTCCTCGATGGCAACAACGGAATGCCGTCGATGATGCTGCACGCGGCTTCGTCGCCGGGGACGCTCACGATCATGCTCGTTGCGGCGTGCATCTTCGTGCCGATCGTCCTCGCGTACTCGATCTGGACGCACTGGGTATTTAGGCGCCCGATCACGCTTGCAAATATCGGCGACGACCTGGCTAAGCCCGTGTTGGCGAGTTAATGGCGGGTCCACTCGACTCAAATCTCCTACGGCGAGCCCGTGCGACCAGGGGTTACCTGGTCGCCGGGGTCGCCGTAGGTTGCGTCATGGCCCTGTTAACTGTGGGCCAGGCATGGTTTCTATCAACGTGTGTGGCGGGCATCTTCGCCACGAAGAAGCTCGACGGATTGATCTGGACGATCGCCGTCGTCGCGTCCATCTTTCTGGGCAAAGCCATCCTGACGTGGCTGAACCGTTGGCTGGGGCAGCGGACGTCCGCAGCCGTCAAATCGCAGCTCCGCACCGACATCATGCGGGCGCGGCTCGCCCGTCCCGTCGAATCCGAAGGGTCGACCGGCGGGCTGGTCACGCTGGTGACGCAGGGGTTGGACGCGCTCGATCCCTACTACGCCCGGTATCTGCCGCAACTCTTGCTGGCGGCGACGGTGCCGGTGATTATCTGCGTGGCCATCCTCACGTCCGACTGGGTCTCAACGGTCATCGTCGTGGTGACCATTCCGCTGATCCCGTTGTTCATGACGTTGATCGGCTGGACGACGCAGGCACGGACGGCCAAACGTTGGGCCATCCAGACGCGGTTGGCGCGTCACTTCTCCGACCTGGTGATGGGGCTGCCGACGTTGCAGGTGTTCGGGCGTGCGAAGGCGCAGGCCCAGGGGTTGCGGATCACCGAGACGGCGCATCGACGCGAGACCGTGGCGACGTTGCGGATATCGTTCCTGTCGGCGTTGGTGCTCGAATTGCTGGCGACGCTGAGCGTGGCCGTCATCGCGGTGACGATCGGGTTCCGGTTGCTGTACGGGCAGGTCGATTTGCAGACGGCCCTGTTTATTCTGATCCTGGCGCCGGAGGCATATATACCGGTGCGCCAAGTTGGCACGCATTTCCACGATTCGACCAACGGGGTGGCGGCGGCGCGGTCGGCGTTCGCGCTGATCGACGCTGGGTCGGACGCTAGCGCTCCTTCCGGTGAATCTGCTGATTCGTTGGCCCAGGAAGCTGGGGTTGCGTCTGGAGCCGATCGTGATTCTGCTGACCTTGTGGCTGAGTCTGGTGCCGCGGATGCCGGGAATCCTATTCGCCGGACCGTTCGCGGTCCGCAGCCACAGGCTGCGGACCTCCACTTGGGGGAAGAACTTTTTACATCCGGCGAACAGGATTCCCGGCATCCGCTTTCCGGTCACGTTGGCGAGGGGGGGCTCGCCGCTGGAGCGGCATCGGTCGTGGGGTGCGCGGCGGATTCCCGGCATCCGCTTTCCGGTCATGTTAGTGACCGTGGTGAGCATGGTGGGGAGATTCCGCTGTTGTCGGTGCGGGGGTTGTCGCATACGTATGACGGGGCGGATACGCCTGCTTTGTCCGGGTTTGATCTGGACGTGTATCCCGGCGAGATCGTGGCGCTGGCGGGGGCCAGCGGGGGCGGGAAGACTACCGTGTTGAACTCCGTCATGGGGTTCTTGTCTCCCTCGGCGGGGCGGATTCTCGCGGATGGGAAGCGGGTGCGCGATGTGGACGAATGGCGCACGCACGTCGCGTATGTGGGGCAATTTCCGGGGCTGATCGCGGGGACTGTGGCCGACAACGTGCGGCTCGGGTTCCCGAAGGCGACCGACTCGGCGGTGCGGGCGGCGTTGGACGAAGCCGGGGCCGCCGACATCGCGTTGGACCATCCGGTGGCGATGGACGCGGAGGGGGTGTCGGCGGGCGAGCGTCGTCGGATCGCGACCGCACGGGGGCTGTTGCGCGTCACGTTGGGGCGGGCGCGGCTGATGGTGTTGGACGAGCCGACCGCCGGGTTGGACGCCGAATCCGAGAGCGTGCTGCTGGCGACGTTGCGCAAGCTGGGGGTGGCGGCGTTGGTCGTCAGCCACCGGCCGCAGGTATTGGACAGCGCCGATCGGGTTGTGTATCTGGAGCGTGTGCCGCAGGTGGTCGGCGTGGAGGCCGGACAGGTGGCTGGCGTGGGGGCTGGCTCGGCGACGCAGGAGCAGGAAGGGCAGCCCTCGGCGCTGGGGGGTGGCGATGCGGCGGATGCGGATGGCTCCGGGGAAACGGCTCAGGGGGATGGCCCGTCGGATGCGGAGGCGTCCTCGTCGGCGTCGGACTTTGACGAGTTCGCGCCCTCGGGGCGTCGGCGGTCGCTGGTGCGGCGGTTGTTCGACTCGGTGCCAGGGTCGCGGGTGCGGCTGGTGATTGCCATCGTCATGGCGTTTTGCGCGACGACGGCGTCTGTGGCGCTCATGGGGGTGTCGACGTGGCTGCTGTCGTTCGCGGCGACGCATCCGCCGGAGATGTATCTGAACGTGGCGGCGGTCGGCGTGCGGTTCTTCGGCATCTCGCGCGGCGTTTTCCGGTACCTGGAGCGGCTGACGGGCCACGACGTTGCCCTGCGGCTGCAATCGGCGTTGCGGCTGGAGACGTACAAATCGTTGGCGAAGACGACGCTGTTGGGCAGCCGTCGCGGCGACCTGCTGAGCCGGGTCATCGCCGACGTGGAGGCCATCCAGAACCTGATCGTGCGGGTGTGGATACCGTTCTGGTCGTCGTCGCTGGTCATCGTGGCGACGGCGGTGACGTTGGCGTTCTTCTCACCGGGCAGCGCGCTGGTGCTGCTGATTTCGGCCATCCTGGCGGGGCTGATCGTGCCGTTCGCGGCCATGCGCGGGTCGCACCGGGCGGACCGGGAATCCGTGCCGACGCGGGGCGAGCTGGCCGACCGCGTCCACGAACTCGCGCACACGGCGTCCGACGTGGTGGCCTACGGGCAGCAGCCGGCGTTCATCGGGCGGTTCGAGGCGGTCGACCATCGGCTGCGCGACGGCGAGGCCCGCGTGGCGTGGGTGCGCGGCGTCGCCGACGGGTTCCAAATGCTGGCGGCTGGGTTGGCGGTGCTCGGCGCGCTGTGGATCGGCGGGCAGCAGGTGGCCGCCGGCACGCTCGACCCGGTGATGTTGGCCGTGCTGGTGCTGGTGCCGTTGTCACTGCACGAATCGTTGTCGACGTTGTCGGAGGCCGCGCAGAACTCCACGCGGGCGCATGAGGCGTTGCGGCGCGTCGAGGAAGTCACGGATGCCGAACCTGTGGGCGTCGGCGATCTTCCCGACCGGCTGACCGACGCGACCCCCAGCCTCCACGTCCACAACCTGACCGCCGGATGGCCGGACAACCCGCCGGTGGTCACGGGGCTCAACCTGGACGTGGACGCGGGGCAGCATGTGGCGTTGACCGGCCCCAGCGGGGTGGGGAAGACGACGGTGGCCGCGACGATCCTCGGGCTGATCGAGGCGCGCGGCGGCGACCTGGAGCTGTCGGGGCGTCCGGGCTATCTGGCGCAGGACGCGCACATTTTCAACACGACGGTGGCCGAGAACGTCCGCATCGGGCGCAAGGACGCCACCGACGAGGAGATCGCGCAGGCGTTGGGGCGGGCTGGCCTGCTGGACATCGACCTGCACCGGATCGTCGGCGAGGAAGGGTCGGCGCTGTCGGGCGGGGAGATCCGGCGCATTTCGTTGGCGCGGCTGTTGGTCGGCCAGTACCAGGTGTTGATCCTGGACGAGCCGACGGAGCACCTGGACACGTTGACGGCCACGGCGTTGCTCGACGACGTGTGGACGACAGCCGCCGACTTGCCGATCCTGGCGATCACCCACGACCCGGAATTGATCGCCCGCTGCGACCGCGAGGTCGCGCTGGGCTGAGGCAGCGAGTTCGCGTCCCACGATCAACAAGTGAAGGGCCCAGGCTGAAAAGCCCCCGCCGTTGCGCAGCGGCTGGCCTGACCCGAACCACGTATTTCTGGTGTCCTGCGGCTATTTGACACGCAACAATGATTGGTGTTGAGTTAAAACGTAATCGTTTTGCATCGGGAGGGATGCGGGGGATCTTGGAGGGAGTCCGCCGCCAGAACTGATTACTGGAGGGAAATCTGAGGGCATTTCAGGCCCGTTTTGCGCGCCCTGAAAAGTTCTTGGATGGAGATCGGTCGACAAGGACCGGCATGGGGACGCCGCAAGGCTCTAGGGAGAATCCTATGTATCCGTCTGCTTTCGCACAGCATCGGAATCGTTCACATTCGCCGCAATCTCATCCGGCGCAATCTCATCCGGCGTGGGGCCGGCACGGCAGGCGCTGGCGCAGTTTCATCGCCATGCTGTCAGCCTTCGCGCTATCGGTGGGGAGTTTGCTGGGCATCACGTTGGCGACGCTGACCGCAACGCCTGCGCAGGCGGCCGGCGGCGCGCCCGCCACCCTGCCCAATACCGGCTTCGCACCCAACTGGACGCGGGTCACCAACTTCAAAGCCGATTGGGCGCAGGCCATCAACCCTGATGGCTCGATCGCCACTGACCAGTCGATGGGGCCGCTAGACGGGCAGTCGATCTACTGGACGACTGACAGTGCGCAGACGTCGACGTCCACCACGGTCGGCTCCACGAACTGGATCCTCGGCCAGTCCTACGACTTCAGCCCCAACGGTGGGTCGTACAAGACTCGCCCGGTGCTGCAATTCGAGCGCACTGCGACGGGAGGGCCAACGATCACCGCGTTGGGTTTCTCCACCCAGGCGATGGCCCGTGTCGGCGGCACCTACGGCGAGGCCCAGACCGGCACGCAGGTGCCCTACTCCATGTATTTCTTCTCCCACGACGGCTCGACCAACGGTGTCCCTAACTACGTCACCTGCCCGGCCAACGCCACCTACGTGATCCGTGTCACCTCCGGCAGCCCGGACATCTATGCCGGCTGCGCTCCCCACTTCGGCAACATCCTGACCGGCAACTGGAACGGCATCACCACACTGGGCACCGGGCAGATCTTCGAGACCGGCGGTGAGGCCAGCCAGTACAGCGGTTATGTCGTTATGCAGACCATGTTCGGTGCCTTCGACACGCAAATGCCGACGGCAGCGGCCAATGCCGTCAACACGTCGGCCGTCCAGTTCACCGTCTGGGATCCGCAAACCGGCAACTGGGTGGCCTCCGGACCCATCATGCCGTCCGACTGGGCCAATGGCAGCGCGCCGTCCCAGGTGCGCCAAGAGCTGTATGCCACCTCTGACTCGGTGGTGGCCAATCCCACGAAACCCTCCGCGTGGACGTCGGCGGCTACCACCGACGCAGCGGCCGATTTCGGGCTGGCGGCCAACGGCGACCTCTACATGTACACCGGCCTCGACACCACGGGGACCAACTCCAACATGGCGCTGGTGCACATCACGCCCGCTGTCAACGCCAGCGGCAACTACGCCGTCCCGTCGGCGACCAATCCGTGGACGTACACCGTGGCGACCAAACTGCAGAAGACCTACAGCCCAGAATCGTGGCAGACTGCAAGCTGGTTCGTCGGCACCGGCATCCACAACGGCCAGTTCTACGGCACCGGCTATGGCACGTCCAACAACCCGCAGACCTCACCGGCCAACACGTCGACCTCCGTCAGCGGCACACCGTCCCGGATGGTCCAGATGAATCCGCTGACCGGGAAGGCCCAAGAGGTCGGATCCTCGCAAAACGACACGACGTCGCCTGGCGCGACGGCCGGCACGACGATCACCACGGGACCAACCGCCACGAACCCGGCCACCGACGGCTCCGCCATGCGCGACGCCGCGTCCCCCCAGCAGTTGAACGTCATCGAAGGGTACGTCTACAACGACGTCAAGGGCGATGGCAATGTGGCCGAGGATGGGTATCTGGGCGTGCAAGGCGTTGACATGGCGCTGTACGACGCCACCAACACGATGGTCGGCAGCGAGATCACTGGCCCGGATGGCAGCTACTCGTTCATCACCTCGGGCGACGGCACGTTTACCGTGCGCGTCGTGCAGCCGCAGATCGGCGGCGTCAACGCCGTCCAGAGCTGGGGCGGCGGCTACACCGGCGCCGATGTGGGGGTGGGCGGCACCGGCAACGCCAGCACCATCAACTGCATCAACGGCGGCATCACCTCGGGCGCCGGGACTCCCAACGTGCCGGCCACCGGCAGCGCGTGCTACGGCGCGGTCGCGGCTCCCTACTTCGACCCAGTGCCCACCATGGGCGCCACGGCCGATCCGTCGACCTTCCCGATCAGCGCCAGCGTCAATATGAACACCGATTCCGACGTGGCCTATGCGGACTTCGGCATCACCACGATGGGCTCCTACGGCGACGCCGCCAAGCCCCCGTTCAACTCGACCCTCGCCAACGGCGGGCCCTGGCTGGCCACGGCCCAAGGCAACGACACCAGCCTGTATCTAGGCGCCACACCCGGCTACTACGCCGACGGCACGCAAAACGCCAGCGCGTCGGCCCACACGACCGACGACGGCATCTCCATCAAGGACGCGCACGGCGACCTGATTGGGTTGCAGTCAACGGCGGTGGCCGGTGGCCGCACCACAGCCGTCGGCGACGCCTACACCATCGAGGGCGCCATGTCGGGCAGCGCCACCGCTGTGGCCAACTCGCAACTGGTCGGCTGGGCCGCCCAGCCGTCGAGCACCACGCTGACAGGCACGTTGGCTCCCACCATGCAAGCCAAGACATCCAGCGGGGTGGCCGACGCCAGCTACTCGACGGGTGCCGCATCGACACTGGTGACGGCCCAGGCCCGTTTCGCGGCCCTGCCCCAAAGCGTGACCCCGACCGGTCCCGACAACACCGCCAATGGCTGGCTGACACCGGCTGGATCGACAGCGACATCGGGCAACCAGCCCTGGGCCAGCATCGGTGAGATCGAGGACTACCAGTACTACGTGGCTCCGGCTCTGGTGAGGGTCGCCGCCAACCTGGAAAGCGGCACAGCGCCCGCGTCGGCCTTCGGCTACACGCTGAGCAACGTGTCCGCGTCGGCCCCATCGACGACGACCGACTCAATCACGCTGACTGCCACCAACTCGGTGGTCGTCTCGCCGACCGTGCACTCGGTGGGCACCCTGGGGTCGGCGCTCGGCGTGACGGCGTCGGGCATCCCGTCGGGCTACATGCTGGACGCCGGCAACCCGGTGAGCTGTTTCGACACCACCACCGGCGCGGATGTCGCCTCGACCATGTCGGGCACCACCGCCACCGTCACCCCGCAACTGGGTGACGACACTATCTGCCAGTTCAACTACCAGCAGGAGCCGTCGCTGACCAACTCCAGCCTGACGGTGACGCCAATGGCCGGACCGTCGGCGCTCGTCCACGCCAACGGCAGCGATTCCTACACGGCCACCGCCACCGTCGAGGACGGTTCCGGGACGCCGATGTCGGGCGTCACGGTCGCTTTCTCGTTGGACAACAATGCAGCGGGTGCGGGCGTCCTGTCGGCGCCGTCGTGTGTCACAGGCGCCGACGGCACGTGTTCGGTGACCCTCACGTCGACGGCGGTGGCCACCTATCCGGTGCATGCCACTGTCGCGCAAGCCGACACGACCCAGCACGATGTGTCCGGTTCGCCGCAGCCGGCGTCATTCGTGGCCGGCGCGGCCGACCCGGCGACCTCGATGATGCAGTTGGTCGACCCGTCGGATGGCACCACGCTGGTCCCAGCCGACGGCGCGACCTCGCCCACGTCCGTGACGACGACGGCTGGCACGTCGGTGACGGCCAAGGTCACGCTCGCCGATGCCCAGAACCATCCGACATCGGGCCAGACGGCCACCATCACCGTCACCAACACGGACGGCATGGCGGGCACCGGCGCGACCCTGACCGATAGCCAAGGCATGTCAACGACCCCGGACGCCAGCGGCAACCTGGTCGGCACCTGCGTCAGCGGCGCGGACGGCACCTGCACGGTGACGTTCAGCGCGCAAAAAGACGGCACGTATTCCGTCGCCGCGCAGGTCCCGGCCAGCGCGACCGATTCGACGCTGACGAATGTCGTCAACGCCCCGGAGACGATCGACGTCACCTCGTCGACGCCCACCCCGACCTGCAACCCGCCAGCCGGCGAAAGCAATCCGTTGACGCCGGGCTTGACGGTCGTCAACACGCCGGCGACGGTCAGCGATCCCAGCGGCGCCGGTGTGACGCTCACCCAGACGGTGACCGACCAGTACTGCAACCCGATCCAGGGCGCGGCGGTCGATTTCGCCGGGGACGGCTCGGCCAGCGGCACCGCCATGCCGACGCCGTACACCTACGGAACGCCGTCGGGCACCACGGGTGGCGATGGCACGGTGACCACGAAACTGACCGACACGATGGCCGAGACGGTGACCACGACGGCCACGGTCGCCGACGCCAGCCTGACCGCGCCGTTGACCTACACCGCCGACGCGGCCTTCAAGGCCGATTCGGCCAATCCGAGCGCCACGATGTCAACGCTGACCGTCTCGGCGACGTCGGCGGCGATCAACACCGGCCAGGTGACCGCGACGGCGACGATCAACGACCAGTTCGGCAACCCGGTGGCCGCCGGGACGCCGGTGACGTTCACCATCTGCCAGACCGGCACGACGTGCACCGCCACGACGGCCACGGGTGCGGCGACGGTGAGCACGAACGGCCAGGGCCAGGCGCAGATCACCATCGCGGATCCTGAGCCTGAAACGGTCGACGTGCATGCCACGATCGACCAGGCCGGCACGCCCACCGATCTGGGCGACGCGGCCAAGGACGCCACGACGGCATCCCCGCAGACAGTGGAGTTCACCGGCTCGAATCTGCCCGATGGCACCGCGTCCACGTGGTCGATGGCGCCGTGCTTGTCGAACATCGGCGCCGCCCAGGTCGTCGCCAACGGGACGGATTGCTATCAGGGCACGTTGACGTTGGCCGATGCGGGTGGTGTCGCGCTGCCGAATGTGGCTGCCGAGGATATCTCCTACACGCTGTCGTCGGGTTCCGGCGTCACGGTGACGCAGGGAACCGCGAGCGGGAATGTCTACACGGCGACGTTCACGACGACCACACCGGGGACCCCGACGGTGACGGTGAGGGCTGAAGGTGTGGCGATCACGAACCTGACCGCAACATCGCTGATCGATTCGACCAACAACACGGCCTACGACCTGGCCTTCGTGGCCGGCACCGCCGACGCGACGACGTCCCTGCTCGCGCTGAGCACCGACAACCCGCAGGGCACGATCGGCACGGCGACCACCCCGGCCACGCCCGGTACCCCAGGCTCGATCGCGGCCAATAACGACGTGACCGCGACCGTGACGGCGCTCGATGCCAGCGGCACCCCGGTGGCCGACGGCACGACGGTGACCTTCACGGTTCCGTCGTCGAGCGCCACCTTCGGCGGAGCCTCGTCGGCCACCACGACGACTGTCAACGGCGTCGCGACGGCGACCTTCTTAGACACGAAAGCGGAGCTGGTGACCGTCACTGCGACGATCGGCTCGCCGACCACCCCGGATGCCACCCTGACCGGTTCGGTGACGTTCACCCAGCCGATCGTGTCGGCCCAGTACTCGACGTTCACCCTGACGCCGTGCGCGGGCAACGCGTCCAGCAGCCAGGTCGTCGCCGACGGCAAGGATTGCTACACCGGCACGATCTACGCCGCCGACGACAACGACAAGCCGATCCAGAACCTGACGGCCAGCGACATCGCGATTGCGTCGTCGCTGGATTCCGCGGGGACGACGGCGGTACCGGGCTATGACGGCCTCACGGTGACCGCAGCGACCCCGGTGTCAGGCCAGCCCGGTTACTACACGGTCCAGTTCACCGCCACCACGGCGACCACCTACTACGCCACCGCGACCGTCGCGGGCACGACGCTGACCGGCCCGGCCCCGCAGCCGCAGCCGATGGCTTTCGTGTCCGGCGCGCCCGACCCGAACCCGGGGCCCTGCACGGATCCAGATTTGACGGGTACCAACCTGTCGCCGGCCACCTCGTCGGTAGGCGTGGGCAGTTCGGTGACCCTGACGGCGCATATCACCGACGCCAACTGCAACCCGGTCAAGGACGTGCCGGTGTACTTCTCGGTCGGCACCACGCCGGCCAATACCGCCACGGTGACGGCGGCCAGCCCCGGCACCACGGATGCTCACGGCGACGTGACCGCGACAGTGACCGACAACAAGGCCGACACCGGCGTGCCGGTTCACGCCAGCCTGACCAGCGGCGGTTCCGACATCAACCAGTCCCCGGTGACGGTGGACTTCGTCGCGGGCGGTTTCTCCACGACGGATTCGACGCTGACCGTGACGCCGTGTGCGGGCAATGCCGGCAACCCGGCTGCCGCCGACGGCAACGACTGCTGGACCGCGACGATCACCGCCGTGGATTCTCACGGTGACCCGTTGACGAATCTCACGGCGTCGCAGGTGGCGTTCACGTCGTCGTCGCCCAGCACGGTGACGCCGAAGACAGGCTCGGTTACCCAGGGCACGGGCGTCAACGCCAACCAGTATTCGGAAACCTTCGTCTCGACCAAGGCGGCCACCACGACCATGACGGCGGCTTACAACACAGCGACGCTGGTGCAATCCGATGGCACCACCCCGCAGCAGGGAACGCTGACCTACGTGGCCGGCGCGGCTGACGCGGGCGCGTCGACGCTGAGTGTGGACCCGACGTCGGCGACGGCGGCGCCGAGTTGTTCTGGCGCCCCGGCTGGGAGTTGTTCGGTGACGGCGACGTTGACGATCAACGATAAGAATGGCAACCCAGTTCAGGGCGCGACGCCGACGGTGACCACGTCGACCAGCACGGCCACCACGATGCCGACCGCCGGCTCGTCGTTGCCGGCCTGCTCGGCGGGCACGAATGCCCAGGGCCGGTGCGTGGTGGATATCACCGACACGACCGTCGAGACGACTATGGTGTCGGCGACCGTTCACGGTGGCTCGATCCCGACCGTTCCGGCGACGGCGAACAACCAGGTCCCGGTCGCCTTCGGGTTCGGCAGCGTGTCGGCCACCAACTCCACGGTGACGGTCAACCCGTCATCTACCGCGGCTGGCAACAACGTCACGGTGACGGTGAGCGTCAAGGACGGCAATAACAATCCCGTCGACGGCCTGTCGGCTGGCGACGTGGCGGTGTCGGGCACGTACGCGTCCGGCGCCAACCCGAACAGCGCCGTCACGCCGTCGTTCGTCGTCGACCCGACCAGCTTCAAGGATCTCGGCAGTGGCGTGTACACCTACACGGCCACCTCGGATCTGGCGGCCACGTTCGATGTCGGCGCAGCCGTGGAGGGCGTTGCGATCACCGGCCCGCTGCCGGTGACGCCGGTCACGGCCACGTTCACGGCAGGTGGCGTGTGCACCGCCGGCGCCACCCCGCAGGACACCAGCGTGCCCAACAAGGGTCTGACCGGTTTCGCGTTGACGAAGGACCAGCAGCAGGCCAACGGCACCGCCGCCGACCAGGTGACGGCCTATGCCTATGACTGCTACGGCAACCCCGTGAGCGGTGCGGCTGTGGTGTTGAACGACCAGACCGCCGCCCCGCGCAATGGGCTACTGGTCCCGCAGACCGTGTCGACGACCTCCGGTGCGGATGGTTCGGTGGTCATGTCGTTGACGACCCACACGGCTGGCACGTACCAGGTCGCCGGCACCATCGGTGGCCTGACGCCGGCTGTGCCCGGTGCGAACCCAACCTTCGTCAGCGGTTCGGTGAGCGCGTCCGCCTCGACGCTCGTGGTGACGCCGTCGAGCCTGACGGTGGGAAGCGCGGCCACCGTGACTGTGGACGTCAAAGACGCCGACGGCAACCCGGTGACCGATGTTATCCCGACGGTGACGGTGGACGATCCGGCCAACGCGACCCTGTCGGTGTTGAGCTGCACGGCTGGCGTGTGCACCGGCACGTTGAATTCAACGGTGGCGGGCACGTATCACGTGACGGCGACGGTCCCCGATCCGACGAGCACCACCGGCAATGTGTCCGGCAGCCCGGCTCCGGTGACCTTCACGGCCGGCACGATCTGCATCGCGCCGGCATGCACGCCGACGCCGCCGCCGGGTGTGGACCCTGCCACGGTGACCACGGGTGTGGTCGTCGATCCCAATGGCGTCCAGGCCAATGGTGTCGCGGTGGATGTGGCGACGGTCTCGGCGTTCGACCAGTACGGCAACCCGGTTTCGGGCGCGCGGGTGGCAACGACGAACCCCGATCCGTCGCTGATCGTGGTCACCGGCACCGGCACGACGGGCGCGCTGACGTCGGCGACCCCCGGCCAGGCGGTGTTGACGTACGCGTCGGATTCGGCCACGTCGCAGCACGCCACCGTGACGATCACCGATCCGTCGGACGCGACAAACACGCCGCAAGCGGTTCCGCCGACGCCGATCGAGTTGGATTTCATCGCGTCGGCGGTCGATCCGGCCGCGTCGACGTTGACGGTGACGCCGGCCACGTCGCAGGCGGTGAACAATCCGTTCACCCTGACGGCGCATGCGCAAGACGCCCAGGGCAACCCGGTTTCGGGGGCGACGATCACGTGGAGCGCGGCCGCTGGCGCGACGTTGTCCGCGTCGACGTGTAAGACGGGTGATTCCGGTGATTGCTCGGTGAGCGTGAACTCCACGACCGCTGGCGCGTATCAGGTGGGCGCGACAGTGCCGGACGCCGCCGGTGTGGCGACGCCTTTGGGCGGTGGCTCAGATCCGGCGTTGGCCTCCCCGCAGACGGTGACGTGGACGGCTGGATCGTTGTGCATCGCGCCCGCGTGCACGCCTGCGCCCGGCGTCACGAATGTGACCGGCGTGACGGTGAAGCCCAACGGCGTCGCCAACGACGGCACGTCCCGTGACGTCGCCACGGTGTCCGCATACGACGCCTGGGGCAACCCGGTCGTCGGCGCGACGGTTGCCTCGACCGCTACTGGGTCTCATACGGCCAGCCTGGCCACCCAGCAGACGATCAACCCGACCGATTCCAACGGGATCTCGACGATCTACTACACGTCGACGGTGGCCGGCAGCTACAACGCGAACGTGACCTTGGTCGATCCCTCGAACATGGAGGCCGGTCCGCAGGCGGTTCCCCCGTCGCCGATCACCTTGCTGTTCGGTTCTGGTCTGGTGGATCCGGACACGTCGTTCTACACCATCTCGCCCGCCGGTCCGCTGACGGTGGGACAGGATGCCGCCAGCGCGTATACGGTGACCGTGACGGCGAACGACGCGATGACCCAGCCGGTCGCCGGTGCGGTGATCTCGTTCGGCATGGACAAATCCGGCCCGGTGTGGAGCACCAACCCGGCGACTTGCACCACGCTGGCGAATGGTCAGTGTTCGGTGACGGTGACCTCCACCGTCGCGGGCACCTACAACGTGTTGGTCACGGCCGGCACCGCGTCGATCCCGCCGCAGACCGGCGAGGCCTCGTCGGTGGCGTGGCAGTCCGACGATGTGTGCGCGTCCGGGTGCACGCCCGAACCGGGCACGTCACCGTCGCAGTACACGACGGTGGCGATCGGCACGAATAACATGACAGCCGACGGCATGAGCCAAGACACCGCCATCGTGACCGCCTTCGACAAGTGGGGCAATCCTGTTCCGGGCGTCACCGTGGGTGTCACCCCAGACAGCTCGCTGAATCTCGTGGTGACCCCGCCGTTCACGGATGTCAACGGCCAGTCGGTCGTGAGCTTCACCTCGACCAAGGCCGGCGACCACATCGCGGACTTCACGGTCAAGAAGCTGGCCTCGGCCACGCAGACGCCGTCGGGCTCCCCGCTGATGACGATCAATTTCGTCCCGGGCCTGCCTGATCCGGCGGACTCGTACCTGTGGTTGTCCCCGACGTCTGCGACGCCGACGGCCCCAGGCCCGGCTACCACACCGGCGCCTGGCCCGATGACTGCGACGGTGACGGTCGTGGACGCCCACGGCAACGCGGTGCCGAATGTCCCGGTGACGTTCACGGTGAACACGTCAACGGCTGGTTCGGCGACGGTTGCCAACGCGACGTCGGCGATCACCGTGAATTCGGACGCCAACGGTGTGGCGACCGCGCATATTTCCGACACCATCGCCGAAACGACCCCGGTGTCGGCGACGATGGCCGATCCGGTCAGTGGCACGGCGACCAACGTGAAGTTCTCGCCGACCACGGCGACGTTCACGAAGACCACCCCGGCCGCGCCGGTGGTGACCTCGCCGACGCCGAACGAGATCGTGGGCACGGGCACGCCAACCATCACGGGTACGGCTGTGCCAGGCACGACGGTCACGGTGGTCGACATACCGGCCTTTGGCACGCCGACCCCGGTGTGCACCGCGATCGTGCAGGATGACGGCACCTGGACGTGCACGCCGCTGATGCCGATCGCGGACGGTTCCAGCACGTTGTCGGTGACGGCGACGGATCCGGCCAACACGGATCCGGCGACGAACACGTCCCCGGCGACGACGGTCCCGGTGCAGATCGACACGTCCACGCCTGGGGCGCCGACGATTACGTCGCCGACGGATGGGCTCAAGACGAATGACAACCGGCCGACGGTCACCGGCACGGGTGTGCCAGGCGACCAGATCACCCTCACCGATGGCAACGGCACCGTGTTGTGCACGACGACGGTCCAACCGGGTGGCGCCTACACCTGCGCGATACCGCCGGCGGCGACGCTTCCGAATGGGACCGCGACGCTGAACGTGACACAGACGAATCCGAACAACGGCAACGTGTCGCCGGCGAAAACGGTGAGCATCGACGTCAACAAGACCACGTTGTCGACGCCGGCGATCACAACCGCGAATGCCACCACGGTGGCCGGCACGTCCGACAAGGGCACGACGGTGACGCTGACCTGGCCGGATGGCACGACGGCGAAGGTCCCGGTGAACCCGGACGGAACGTGGTCGGTGTCGGTGCCAGCGGGAATGCCGTCGGGCACCGTGACGGCAGTCGCACAGGATCCCTACGGCAACGTCTCGCAGCCGGGGAAGGCTCACCTCGACACGACGGTGGCAGGTGCGCCGACGTTCACCACGGCGAATGCGACGACGGTGGCCGGAACGACGACCGGCGCCGAGAAGGGGTCGACCCTGACCGTCACCTGGCCGGATGGCACCGTCCAGTCGGGTATCCCGCTGGATTCCGACGGCTCGTTCAGCATTCCGACACCGGCAGGGATGCCCTCCGGCGAGATCACGGCGGTGGTGGTTGGCCCGGGTCCGGCGTATAACACGTCGCCGAAGGGCATGGGGCACCTGGACACGGATATCCCGGCTGCGCCACAGGTCGACCCGACCGATGGCAGCCAGATCACCGGGACGGCCGACCCTGGTGACACGATCACCGTGACCGATCAAAACGGCACCCCGATTCCGGGCTGCACGAACGTGACGTCCGACGCGTCTGGCGCGTTCTCCTGTGCGCCGACTGTCCCGCCTGCGGCGGGGAGCAAGGTGCTCGTTTCTGCGACCGATCTCGCCGGCAACACGTCGCCGACGACGGTCGTCACGGTTCAGCAGCGAGCGGCCGTCGCGACGGGTGGCACCGTGGTGTCGAATGTTCCGGCTGTGGTGGCCGGTTGGTTGTGCGTCGTTGCGATGATGTGTTTAGGGGTTGTCATCGCGCGGCGCCGCAAGGCGACGAGGAAATAGTTCCTAATCGTCTTCTCTCCCAAAGAAAGCGAAGGGGCGGTGGGCCGGAAGGCCCCCGCCCCTTCGTAATGAGTGGGGCTTGCCCGCCCCGCCCCACCCAGGGCTGCCCACCCCACCCTGGGCTGCCCCTAACGTCGAGGGCTGCCCAATGTGCCGAGGGCTGCCCTTCCTGCGCTCGCTTCGCCCCCGAACCCCACCCCCGAATCCGCCCAGGGCTGCCCTTCCTGTCGAGGGCAGTCCTCGGGGGACAGCCAGGTATGACGACTTCAAGACCACAGCCATATCCGTATCGGCAGTTGGCCGTTGCGAGGTTGACGATCGTCGCCGATGCGGGCCTGCTGGATCAGAACAACCTGGCCGGTCTGGAAGATGTCGGCCTAGATTTCGTCGTCGGGTCGAAGCAGGCGAAATTCCCTTACCATCTGGACGCTCACGCTGACACCCATCCGGCCGAGCAGCATTCAGACGGTTGGACGCATTGGTGGCCTATGCCACTCGAACCTGGCGGGCGGCGCCGCAACCTGATTATCCAATACCGCGAAAGACGAGCACGTCTGGATTTACGTAACATTGGCAAGCAGGTTTCAAAGGCATCTCAAATAGTCGCAGGCGATCGGCCTGTCACCCATGCCAGGTTCATCACCATTCAAGGCGGCAAACGCGGTTTGAATCAACCCGTGATAGAACAGGCAAAGCGATTAGCCGGCTTCAAGGGCTATGTCACGAACCTGCCGTGGGTGAGTTCGTCCTTGTAGTACCACCACGACACTTTCAGCAACGTCTCGTCGGCGACCCAGCGCGCGTAGTCATCCGTAGGTGTCACGATCACAATCACTCATTGTATGGTCAACGGCTTCGCCGTGCCGGAGCCCGCTGACTCGTCCAGCACCGGGCCGCGCAGCCGCCGCCACGCGCGCACCACCGGCGGCGGGAGTTCGTGGCCCCGACGCCACCACCAGCCCACGATCAACGCCAACGTGATGTATTGCGCGACGGTACACACCTCGTCGCGCAGGACGGCGCTGGTGGCCGCCAGGTCGGCACCGTAGTTGTAGATGCGCCCGGTGACGTACGCCACTGACAGCCACAGCCCCCGCCACAGCAAGATCCCGTGGATCCGCGACACCGCCAGCAGGGCCAGCGGCACCCAGACCAGGTAGTCGTACCACACCCATGTGTACGGCGACGCCACCAGCCACGCCCCCACCAAGACGACGGCGGCCCGCGCGGCCTGCGTCAACGGGTCGGTGGCAGGATCCACCCCGGTCGAACCGGCCGAATCCGCCACACTGCCTACTCCCGGCACGCCATCGCGCGGCAACACCCGCGACAGCATCCAGCCGACGATCGCCATGCCGATCCACCCGCCAGCGAACGTCACCCAGTGGCCCACGTCGACGCCCACCGAATACTCCAGCCACGTGTAGATGGGCTCGGCCCACGAGCCGGCGGACACGTAGTCGGTGTTGCGCTGGGCGGCCAGGATGCTTTGGGGCGCCAGCCAGGCGTAGGCCACCGCCAGCGGCACCACGGCCCCGACGACCAGCCTCACCAGTTTGCGCCGGTCGTGCCGATACCCCCACAGCATCGCCACGCCGACGAAGATCAGCGACACCTTCACCGTCCCGGCCAATCCGATGCCCAGGCCGGCCAGCCACGGGTTCTTCCGCATGAAATACAGCCCCGCGACGGCGAACACCATCGCCAACGCCTCGTTGTGCGCCCCGGCGACCACGGCGCAGATCATGATCGGGTTGCACACCGTCAGCAACGCAGCCCGCGCCTGCGCCGCCTCGTCGCCGCGCATCATCACCATGACCATGATCCCGATCGCCAGGAACGGGACGAGGGTGAACATTTGCAGCCAGAACACGATGTCGTGCATATTCGCGCCGCCCAGGGTCGCGGAAAGCCACTGGACCGCCGACGCCAACGGTCCGTAGACGCTGGGCGTGTCCTGCCAGGGGCGTTCCGTCCAGACCAGGACCGCGTCGAATTCTTGGCGGAAAATCTGCGCCGGCGGCACGGTGTATGGGTTCTGGCCGATCACCTGCAACCGTCCGTACGCGGCGTACATCATCACGTCGGCCGACGTCAGCGGCAACACCAGCCCGACGACGGTCGACAGCCCCGCGCCCAGCCCGAAAAGCCGCCACGGACGCGGCCGCCAGCCCGCCTTCAGCGCGCGCCACCCGATCCACAGGCCGACGGCCCCCAGGACCAGCGCGCCCCACATAATCGCCGTGACGGCCCACTCGTTCCAGTTCGCGTCTTTGAACGGCAGATACCACGGCGGCAGGAACGAATAACGCGGCCCCAGGTTAAGCGCGACGGCGCTCGGCCCGGCGGCGCCGACGACGACGAACACCGCGCAACTGGCGACGATCAGCCCCAGCGCGAGCTTGTGGCTAGTGGGCAACCAGGACTTGAAGACGCCTCGACGCGCCGCGACTTTCAGCGACGCGCCCACGTCCGTCTCCGTCCCATGCCAATACCAGTATCAGGGTAGGCGCTCGCCATGTGTTTGCCGCCCCAACGCGGCCAATGAGACCGAATCGTGACCATTGCACGCGCGGCCCCAGGCCCGCACTGGCCATCGCCCGCGCAACCTGGCGACCGACCGCGCGGCGACTGCCGCACCGCCAGGGGCTACCGCGACGCCAACGCCGACGCCGTGACGGCCGCGACGCGATGCGCGCCCACCACCCCGGCCAGCAGCCCGCCGACGATCACGACGACGGCCAACGCCACCGTCTGCGGCCAGGCGATGCCGAACGCGATCGGGGACGCGCCACCCAGCGCGCGCGACAGCGCGTCGGCGGCCAGCCACCCGAGCGCCCCGCCAACGACGGCTCCCACGACCAGCCCGACCACGGCCCTCAGCACGGCCTGCGACCGCACCATGCCCCGCACTTTCCCGCGACGCATGCCCAAGCTGCGCACGAGCGCCAGTTCGGGCGCGTGATTGCCCACCGACCGTCCCAGCGCCGTCCCCAATCCGAACAACGCGACGAGGAACGCCGCCACCAGCAGCATCACGCCCAACCCCGTCAGAACGGACAGGACGTCTTGGAGCGGGCCCCACTTCGTCGCGGCGCCGCTCAACGACACCCCTGACTGCCCGGCGACAACCCCAGACGCCTGGGTGACGACCTGCGGGGACATCGACGGGTCCGACAACGACATCCACATCGCGACGTTGCCCACCGGCGTGCCCAACGACGACAACACCTGCGGCGAGACGAGCAATTCGCCGGGGGCGGCCAGACTGGACGCGGTCACCGTCACCTTCGCCGTTCCGGCACTGCCTTTGAGTGTGACGCTGGCAGAGTCGGCGAAAGCGCCGGGCGGGGCGAGGGCCGTCGTCGCGGAAAGCGCGCCGGGAGCGTTGCGCGCGCGTTTGGCAACGTCGCTGTCAAAACGCAGGACGAGCCACGACGTGCCGCTGCCGTCGGTGGCGCGCAGGCCCGAGAGGGTGACACTGGAGGAAATGCCTGGGATGGACGCCAGCCCGTACAGCGTCTGGTTGCTGATTGCCACGGGCAGGTTCTTGCTGGTGGCCGTCGACGCCACCGCAAGGTCGACCACACTGGCCTGATTCGCCTGGCCCGTCAACACCTGGGCGCCCGCCGCCGACGCGACCTGGATGCCGACCGTCACCCCGACGACGAGGATCAACGCGGTCAACGCGCCCGACCTGCGGCGCCCTGCGTGAAGCAGGCTGGTCACCGCCAGGCGGCCCGACGCGCCCGACCCCTTGACCGGCGCGCCGAAGACGCGGACGAACCCCGGCGTGTACAACGCGGCGCCGATGAGCACCGCCAGCCCGACGAGCAGGCAGCCAGCCCCGGTCGCCGCCAGGATGAGCCGTCCGGAAATATGGACCACCAGCGACGCGGCCACCAACGCCGCGCCGACGACCAGCAGGAGCCAGCACACCACGGCGCGCCCGACGGATTTGCGCGGCGGCGCGTCGGGCGGATAGGCCGCCAGGGCTTCGGCGGGCGTCAAGACGACGACCTTGCGCGCGGCCACCCGCGCCACGATCAACGTGGCGACGACGCCGGCCACGAACGCCCCGGCCACGGACAGCCAAGGGAACGCCACGGCCGACATCCCGCCCAGCGCCCCGGTGGCGCCCGTCGCCGCAACGGCCAACAGCACGCCAACGACGACGCCGATCAGCGACCCGACGATGCCCAGCCACCACGCCTCCGAGGCCAGCATGTGGCGCACCTGCTTGCGGGAGGCCCCGGCGGCGCGCACCACGCCGATCTCCTGGCGCCGCCTGGAGGCCGACGCCGACAGCGCCAGCCCGATCATGCCGATGCCGACGATGAACGCGACGACGCCGCACGCCCACAGCGTCGTGCCCCACATGCCCAGCCCGCCGACGCCCGACGCGACGGCGTTGGCCGTGGCCTGCTGCGGGGTGTATACCGTCACCGTGTAACCGGGGGCTTTGATGGCGGCCTGCAAGGCGGCGGGCATCTTGCTCGCGTCCGCGCCCGGCGAGAGCACGAGGCCGTAGTCGCCCGTCGGCGACGTCGCCGGCGAGTTGACCGCGAACCAGGAGACGCTCACGTACCCGACGCCGCTGAAGACGGTCCCCGCGTCGTCGGTGATGCCGCTGACGCGGAAGGCCATCGGCTTGCCGCCGTTGTTCAGCCAATACTGGAGGGAAATGGTCTGGCCGACGTCGGCGCCTAAGGCGGACGCCAGCGACTGGCCCAGCGCGATCTCGGCGCCCGTGCGCGGCCACTGCCCGGTGACCAGCTTCGGCTGCAACTGCGCCGGCGGCAACGAGACGAGCTGGACCTGGTGGGATTGCCCCGACGACGTCAGCACGTTGGGCGAAGTCAGGTTGCGGTTGACGACGGCGATGCCCTGGACGGTGGCGATCTGGGTCTGCACCGTGGTGGACGTCGGGGCGGCGGTGCCGGCGCTCGCAGACGCGCCCGAGGCGCTCGGGCGCACGGACACCACGAGGTCGGCGCGCGCCAACCCGGCCGTAGCCTGGCCCGCCGCCGCGAATTGCTCGGCCGCCGAGGTCACGAATGCCGCGACGAGAAACGCGACGCTGAGCGCGATAGCGATCAACGCCGGAACGAGACGCCCGGGATGCCGGCGTAATTCCCGCGTCGTTGAGTGAAACATCATGCGCCGGTGGGTTGGTCGTTGTCAGAGCCCTGCGACGCCCACCACTGCGCCACCCAGTCTTCGGCCGACAGATCGTCCTCGCTGGCCGCAGGCTCGGCGGCCGGAGCAACGGGGGCGGGGGCTGCGGGCCTGGGGGCCGGGGGTTTGGGGGCGGCC
>Ga0123357_10000108_pt1 | contig 69360 bp, 51 predicted proteins | sample TergutEmb28metaG_FD_89873 | JGI IMG/M metagenome (GOLD analysis project Ga0123357, IMG submission 89873) | Embiratermes neotenicus P4 segment gut microbial communities from Petit-Saut dam, French Guiana - Emb289 P4 | ecosystem: Host-associated > Arthropoda: Insects > Digestive system > Gut ...
AAAGTCCGTTTTGGGATCGGCGAATGCCGGCCGGGCCATGACTCAACACCTAGCACACAAACGTTCGGTCCCTGGCTGGCCAGGCGGGAAATTATCCGCGTCACTTGCGAGACGGAGTACTAGCCTCATTGTCGTTGGGGTTGGCCATGGCCCCGGACGCTCGTAACGTCGCGGAACGAAGCCGCTACGCGGCGGCTGTTGTTGTCGGTGGCGGCATTCCTCGGCAAGTCGGTGTTCGAGGCGGAGCGAGACGACGTGCGGGCCTATGTGGACGCACAAGCCGGCAACGGGAAAAGCGCCGCGCAGAGGAGGAACCAGATTTGCGCGCTTCTGTTTCTCTTCCGACGGACGCTCGGTCGGCCGGAGTGCGTGTCGTTTCTCAAGCTGCCCAAGGTCCATCATGCGCTGCCGACGGTGCTCAGCGTCGAGGAGGTCAACATGCTGCTGCGCGCGATTCGCTCGCTTCCTTGCGATTCGGTGCGAATTCGCCATAGCCTGCCAGCGCCTCACGCGCTGTCGCCGCCTCGCCGCTCCGGGCTTCGTTCCGCCGCGTTTCGTCGGTGGCCTATGCATGACTGCCAATGTCTACGCACCGACGAAACGCTCACAACACCATGGGGCATATCGATCGGTTGCGACCAGCGTCATCAACCCCTCGGGCATCCAGGGGGTCGGTTGGAACCGACCTTTTCATGCCTCCGGGCATCCGAAGGGTCGGTTGGAACCGACATTTTCATGCCACTGGGCATTCGTGGGTCAGTCGCAACCAGCTTTTTCAAGCCCCCGGGCATCCGTAGGGTCAGTCGCCCTCAATCCATTTGCGTCATTCGCGTGCGCATCTTCCGCCACGTCAGTTCCGAGGCGCATCGTGCGCGATTCGATAGTCGCCAAACATGACGGACAAATCGTCCGCGATCACACTCATGCCGCCATCTGCGAGAAGCGCAAGATGCAGCGCGTTCAGATCATCGCTGATTGTGTCGAGCGCACCGGTAGCGAAAGAAATGTGTAGACAGCCATCTATCTGATGCGCTTCTGCGCCGCCGTCAATGTTTTTCTTCGCATGGCCAAAGCCAATTTGTTTGCCGCCGCCTTCTCAATTGCCGACACCACGTCGGCTTTGACCCGAGACTTCTTTGGTGCGCGTTTCACACTTGCCGGTCGCGGCCGTCGCAGAATAACGCATACCGTTCGAGTGCGTCGATGAGCCATTCGGTGGGCAGCTCGCATGTGCGCTCGGGCTCTTCCCATGTGGCGATAAGCTTTGTGGTTTCGCCGTTCGCGTAGATGGTGAGCGCATTTCCAACACCGCCCCAGCGCTTGGAGGGATCGCCCCCAAGCGCACGAAGCCCCGCTAGCACATAACGCGTACCAGCAGCCGTCTCACCCTCGACGGTCAAAAAGATACCAACGAGGTCATAGGGCGGGTCAACGGTAACGGGATCGAATTTGGATTCGGGATGAAAATGAAGGGTCAACATCGCTTACATCCTTGGATAAGCGGTAATGATTTCGCCGGATGCACTAACGGTTCCTTCGATCTCAATACCGGAGCTGGAAGTACCCCGCCAGCGGTTCCCAACAGTAGGCTTGCTATTCGCGTATGCCTCTTGAATGGCAGATTCAACTTGTGCCTTGTCCCAGTGGTCCGGGAAAAAGGTGGATGCTGGGTCCTTTTCAACCCACTGGCCCGTTTGTGGATTCTTGATCTCCACTTTTGCCCTATAAACGCCTTGTGTGTTCGGGCCATCGAGAATCTGTTTAACCTTTGCATTTTCGTTTTCGCAACCCTTCCCCCTCCAATGAAAACCAACGGCCTCGCCTTTTTCATTGATTCCGCCATTGAGAATATGGTCAAGGTCAATACGTGGTTTGCCATCCGGTGAAACCGGCTTGGCAACAGGCGCAGCTCCTCTCGACATGAGAATGCCCGCGCCAACGGCGAGCGCGCCCGCAGTGACCACCGTTTGCGCGCCTGCAGCCGCAAGGGGCACTGCCACTTCCGATGCTGCGCCGCCGCTTCCGCCTTCGACGGCAACGCCAGCACCAACCCCTGCAAGGCCCGCCGCGCCGGTAACCACGGCTCCAACCATTTGGCCGGCACCGTATGCGTATTTGTCTTCTTTTGTGCCCACTCTATCGACGACAGCATCGATTCCGAGTTGTGCCACCGCACCTGGTGGGCCAAGCGCCCCGCTCACAACACTTGTGACCAGCCCGATCTCTCCCATGACTTGCGCGTGATGGTCTTGCGCCAAGCTGTCAAATTCTTTGACTCCTGGGATGGCTTCCGGAATTTTTCGGAGTAATTCTCCAGATTTATTGAGTAATTCTTTCGACTTTTTGTGTAAGTCGACTGGATTGTAAATGGGGAGGGTGGAAGGCGAGTTGGGTGGAATGGTTGACAGCTGCGCGTTGACCATGGCGGTGATGTCGGCACCGAACTGCTCGTCCATCGCCTTCGATGGCTCGGGCAGCGGGGGCGGCTCGGCCCGGCGAGCGACCGAGTTGACGGCTTCTTTTGCTTTTGAAATGGCGTTGTGGGCTCCTTCTTCAGCTTGGGTAAAGGTTTCGCGAGCACGTAATGAAACGGAGTCGATCCAATTGCTCATGACGGCTTAAGTCGGCCGCTTTCGACGCGAGTTGCGTCGATGAACCAAAAATCGTCAGGCGCTCGTTATCAATTCAGTAACGTCACAATATTGCAGTGAGCATGCACCGGACCTGCGCACAGCTACTTCCGCATGGGCGGAGCGCCGTACTTTTCCGCCGGCGCAAAACGCGCTCCGCCGGCATCGCCAAGACGGGGCGAGACTGCAACAGATGCCGTTGGCCACGGCTCGCGCACGATCTCGAAGCGCCCGTAATCAAAGGGCATACCTGGCGCCGTGGCCACACGAACGATGCGTTCGCGCTCGCCCTGTTCCTTCAACGTCAGCGCGCGATGATGGCAAAGGGGATTGTCGCCGATCTTGCCGAAATCACTCGGTTAGGCACGAGTGCTAAGGGCTCTCGCTGGCGCAGGGCTAATTGAATTCGAAGCGCCAGCGGAGATCGACACCAAAATTTCCTACGTTGCTAAACGATGTGGTGTTCATGCGATCGTACGATGGTTCAACGGTGAACGAACGATTAAGACGCCACTCGATGCTCGATCGAAGCTGAGGATCTTCCGACAAGCCGCTCGTGATGCGCGCCCGCACATTTTCTGTCAGGCGGCGGCCAACTGTGATGTTTGGCTCGACGCGCCCGGTAATCGGTGAGTACGCCGTACCTGTTCGGAAGTCATCGATCACGGGAATAACCTGCTTTACCGCTCGATCGACTCCGCTCACGGTTCCAATCGCCTCGAACGCAGCGCTCGCGTACACCGAGCCCGCGCGCACTTGATCGACTTCCGCACGTGTCAGGCCGATGGTCAGGAGAAAAAAAATGTCCTCACGGCTCAACGCCGGATCGCTCGTCATGTCGATGGAGAGCTCTTCGAGATCGCCGTAAGCATGCAGCGTGATGCGCCACAGATTTCCGCCGCTGCCTCCGCTCGAAAGGGTGCCAACACCAGCGGCAGCACCCGAAGCGCCGCCTGCGGCCGATCCGCCCGTAGCAAGCGTGCTGTAGCGCCGATAATCGGTCACGGCAACGACGTCGACATGCGGAACGATGCGTGTCGGATCGTCGAAGCGTATCTGTGCCGTACGTATGTCGAAATCGTTGGCGAATACACGGAAATGTCCGCCAGGCAACGCGCTGAGTTCACCGCGCAGGCCGATGCGCTGGTTGGTGCCGGAGACGTGAATGCCGTGCGAGTCAATCCGCAATTGCGTTTCAACGAGGTTGTTGCGGATGCGCAGCGGCGAGCTTGCGCGCACATCGAAGCCAAAGGCGACGACATCGAGCGAAGGATCATAAGACTCGACCACGGTGCGTTTCGTGCGGCCTCGCAAATCCGTCAGGTTGAGGGAGAAAGGCTTGTTCGCGTCGAACGACTTGATGTCGACATACCCACCAACGAAAGGCAGCCGGCCCACGGCCGTCGTGGCGCGGGGGTTCTCCGTCACCTCGAGATTCGCGTCGAGCGTAGCCCTTACCCCTTCAACGGGTGTAAAATACAAGTTTCGCGCGGTGACGTTGGCTACGGCGACACCGAGCGCGCCTTCGTGGATGGGCATTCGAGCCGTGGCGCTGACGTCGCCGCCGAGCATTTTTCCTTTTGCGCGTGTCACGCGAGCCTCGTTTTCGTCGACCACGGCGTCGACGTCGACCTCGGTGATGCCGCCGGGAAGGCCTTTGATGGCGAACTCGCCCGCACGAACCTTGAGCTGACCGTCGAACTGCGGGCTCATCGCCTTGCCGCCAAGGCGCACCTTGCCGCTCAAGGTGCCTTGTGCACGCGACAGGCGCGGGACGACACCCACCAGAACGCCGAGATCGATCGGCGAAAGCTCCGCGTCGAGCGAAAGTTCGGCTCCGCGTGTTACTTGTTTTACCGCACCGTTGATTGAGAACGCGCCTTTGAGACCGTTCGGTGCCGTGATTTCGAAGGTCAATGCAGGCACCGTGAGCACGTCGCCCGTGAGGGAAAGCGCACCGAGCTGGGAGCGCAATTCGAGCTGCTCGCCGCCGCGCGTAACGCGTATTTCCTTTGGGGTGAAAACTGCTTTGGCGTGCGCCAGATCGCTCGTGGCAATGCGCTCGAGAACGAGATCACCAGAAACTTCGCCGCCGAAGGGTGATTCAGCCGCGCCGGGTTCGTCGCTTTGGTCGGTCGCCACGTTCGCCACGGTCGCGAATGCCCTGCCGACGGGTCCGAGATCGAAGCGAACCATCTCGACACGCCCCGCAATGACCGGCGCTTTCTGTCGTGTCATGGTCAACCCGTCAAGATTCACCTGGCCGCCGAAAAGCGCGCCAGAAACGGCAATGGCACCTTGCACGGATGTATCATACATATAAGCTTCTTTGTCGAACGGGGCTGTGACTGGCCCACCGCACGCGGTCTTTCCGACAATCTTCGGTGGCTCTGGCTTGTGCGTGAAAGCAACGTGGAGATCAGACCCGCCGAAAGGGGCACCGCGAATGCGCAAAGGCGTGAGGTTCACGTCGGCGTCGACAGCAAAGGCGTCCACCGTGCCTGTGAGACGTGCAACGCCGGAGGCTGACCCTTCAAGCCCCGCAGCCGATGGACCAAGGAGGTCGGCGCGCGCGAGCGGAAGCCCTTGCAACACGAAACTGCCTCGCATGTTGCCACCGCGGTGGATGAACACCGAGCCCAAAACCGAGCCGATGGCCACCCTGCCCTGCTTTTTGACTTTGGAGAGCGAGAGCGATCGCACGTCGATGTCGGCGCCGTAAATTCCGGCCTGCCGATCGCTCCAGCGATAGTCGAAATCGGCAACGCCTTCGTCAAACTTCTCGCCGTTGAGGAGCAGATCTCGGCCCGTGGTTGTCGCCGACACATCGACGTAACCGCCTTTGCACGCGTCGTCTGGGCCGCCGAGCGCGACGTGAACGCGCGCGCTCGTGCCGAGCACACCGCCGAGATCCGCAAATCGAGGATCGTCGTCAAACTTGAAGACGGACAAGAAATCGCGAACATCGAGGTTGCTCGATGTAACTTGCGCGTCGAGCACCATGGTGGCAGCAGTGCCAAAGTCGAGACGGCCCGTTGGCATCTCGTAGGTGCTGCTGCCCTTCTGCGCATGCACATCGGTGAAACTCACCACCTCCTTGTCGAGGTGCTCAACGAGCACATGTGCCTCGGTAATGTTGCCGAAGGCGATCTCATTGGGTTTGTCGCCCAAGGTATAATTTTGGACGCTGAAATCACCGGCAATGCGTAGATCCCCAAATGGCCCCGTCACCGTGCCTTTTGCCTGTGCAATGCCGCCCATGGCCACACTGCCGATGGGAGAGATATCTCCGAGGTTGATCTTGGCATCCGCAACCTCTACGCGCAAAACCTCGTGGAAACCCAGCGAGACGAGCACGCCGCTGACCACGCCGCGAGCCGTGGTCACCGTGCAATTCTGGAAATCGATGGCTTGTGGGCGGAGCGCGATCTTGCCTTTGATGGTGTTGTCGCCCACGCCGATGGCGCGCGTGCGGTTCTTGTCATCGACCGGTGCATCGTAAACCGCAAAGTTGGTCGTGTGCGCGACGAAGTCGCCGTCGAGTTTCAAGTTGTCGAGCGTGCCGTGGATGCCCGTTGCATGAACCTCCTTGAGATCCCAAGTTACGTGCGGTGATTGCGATACGCCGAGATCGCGCATGAGCGAGGTGAAGTTGACATCGCGAACATCGATGTTCGCTTTGAGAGGAATGCCTTTGGCAAGCGGGCGCACCTCGATATCGCGAATGTCGGCAACGCCGTCGGCGATTTGAATGCGGGTCAGTGCACTCGTGACAACACCTTGTTTGACGGAGAAATCGCTTTTGATGGTGCGTGCAAAATGGTAGCGACCAATGCTGATTCCTTCGGCTTCGAGGTGCCCAATCACATCGGGAATGGGTGCGCCAGGTGCATAGTGCAAATCAGCATCGACCGAGACCCAGCCGTCCACTTCGGGCGCGCCTGCAAACCGATCGAGCAATGCGAGCGGGGCTCGCACCATCGCATGGCCGTCAAGGTAAGGGATGTCGCCTTTCGATGAAGGCATGGCAACCGTCAAGTGCCCAAGCGACAAGTCAAAATTACGCTTGTCGTCTCTGTCAAGGTTGCAATTGAGCGACGTTCCCTGTGCCGAATCGAGATCCACGGCGCCATGGGCCGACAAGCGCCGAACGACGATGCGCGAGGGCTCGATGCGCGCCCGACCATCGATTCGGCAGAACACGTCCTCGTCGACGGCGAACTTTCCTTCCTTCGGCTCGAGCATGCGAACCACATCGGAGCGTGCTTCAGCAACGCGAACGGCAACCTCGAATGCTGCCGCGCCGTGGCCGTCGTCGTCGATCGTGACGTCGGCATCGATTTCCTTGGCGTGCGCATGCACGCCGTCGATGTCAATGTCGACGTCGGCGTCGCTCGCGGAGACAACCGAAATGGGCGGACGTTTCATTGGTCCGGTACCTTTCGACTCGGGCAGATTGAGCGTCAGGTTCTGGAGCTTTCCATTTCGCATCACCACGCGCACACGCGGCTCTTCCATCTCGATCTGATCGATTGTGATCTTTCCTGAAAGAAGGCCAAAAAGTTTGGGGCGCACCGTGACATGTCGCGCGGTAAGGAAAGGGCCGCCGTCGTCAGTCGAAGCAACCCGCAAGTTGCGCAGCGAAACCGCGAGCGGCCACAAGTCGACGAAAAGCTCATAGTTTGCGTCGATGCCGAGACCGGAGACGATCGCTGCGCGCGTTTCGCGCGTGGCTATGCTGCGGGCCCACTTGGTTTGCACAACGAGAGCGATCGATGCCGGCAAGATCCCAACCACGGCGAAGATCGCACATATGACGCGCGCCACGAGCCTGCCCCAATCGCGACGGTTGCGACGATTGCGACGCCGCACGGGCGGGAGCGGAGGGAGTGAGGAACCAATACTTGGCGAATGCATCAGACGAAGCGACCGGTGAAGAGCATAATTTTAGTCGGCGCCGCCTAAAATTGCCCGTTTCCGGAGCCCTTTCGACTACGAATGCCGCTGCGTAGAAACTATGAGACGTGGCACCAAAGGGATGATCCCCGGCAACAAGCTTGTTCCGCCGCTCGTCGCACGCGCCGAAAGACTTGCGCCCGAGCAAGTCATCGCGCTGCTCGAACCTTTCGTGCTGCCACGGCGACGCGAGCGGCTTTGTGCCATGCTCGACAAGCGACTGTCGAGCGTGCAGGTCCTTTTCGACGCGCCTCATGATCCGCACAATGGCGCGGCAGTGGTTCGCTCGTGCGAAGCTTTCGGCGTGCAGTTCGTCCACGTCGTCGAGCGCGGTGAGTCGTTCCTCGCATCCCCCACCGTCACGCGTGGCTCGGAAAAATGGATAGACTTGCGTGCGTGGACAACCAGCGGCGATGCCATCGAGCACTTGCGCGCCCAGGGCCTCGAGCTTGTCGCAGCGCACCCCGACGGTGAGCTTTCACCTCTCGATCTCACCGGCATTCCGCGACTTGCGATCGTTATTGGAAACGAGCACGACGGGATCGCGGTCGACCTTGCACGAGCGTGCAACCGTCGCGTTCGCGTGCCAATGCGCGGCTTCGTCGAGAGCCTGAACGTCAGCGTGAGCGCCGCGGTTTTGCTCGCGCAAGCAACACTCGGGCGGCAGGGCGACTTGTCGGAAACCGACCGGCGCCGGCTTTATGCTCGCGGCTTGTATTTCTCCGTGGCCAAAGCCGAACAGATCCTCACCGAGCACTTCCCATTGTAGGGTAGGGGCGCGATTCATCGCGCCCTCGGGAAATGCCACGGTCGGGCGCCATGAATGGCGCCCCTACGAATTTTCACGCCAGCTTTTTTGCCAACTCACCCGACTGATCGAGCTCGCGCAGATCGTCGAACCCGCCAACGGGCTCACCTTTGATAAAGATTTGCGGCACGGTGCGCCGGCCGCCAGTGGCTTGCACGAGCCACGCGCGCTTGTCGGGATCGCTCGTGACGTCAACCTCTTCGAAGGCAATGCCGCGGTCTTTCAAAAATGCTTTGGCACCAACGCAATACGGACAAACCCGAGTGGAATAAACAGTGACATCAGCGCTCATGGCGAACAAAGTATCATAGTCACGGACGTAACTTTCGCCAGGAGCGTGATAGCGTCGGTGGTTGATGGCTGCCGAGCAGACAATCCACCTCGAGCGATATGCACCCGATGCGAAGGCCCTGGTGGCCGGCGCGCAAACTCTCGCCGACGAACGCAAGCACGTTCAGGTCGAGCCCATTCACCTGCTGGCGCGCGCGATCGATCGCGATCGAGGTGCGGCCGAAGTTTTCAAAAAGGCCGGCGCGGATCCAGCCGACGTCGCAGCCGAAGCAGAAGCGCAGCTCGCCAAGCTCCCCAAAGCGGGCTCTGGGCTCGCATACCTCTCGTCAACCATGCTTGCGCTGCTCGCGCGCGCCGAAAAAGAATCCGACAAAGCAACCGTTGGCGTCGAGCACCTGCTCAACGCGCTGTCGCAAGAAATTCGCGGACCCGCAGCCGTGGTGCTGCAAGCCTTTGCGCTCGGGCCTGGATCGCTTCGGCCGCACATGGCTGCACTCTACAGCGTGCCACGTGATACCGCGGCCGCCGGGACCGCCTCATCGAGCAGCGACGTGCTCGCACGTTACGTTCACGATCTCACGACGCGCGCTAGCCAGAGCGGGTTCGATCCGGTCATCGGGCGCGACACCGAGGTGCGAAGGCTGCTTCAAATTCTTGAGCGCCGCCAGAAAAACCACCCGCTCGTGGTTGGCGAGCCAGGCGTCGGCAAAACCGCCATCGCTCGGGCACTCGCGATGCGCATCGCTGCGGGCGATGTCCCGCAGAACCTCGCGGCGTTGTCGATCCTCGAACTCGAAGTCGGCCAGCTTCTCGCCGGCGCGAAGCTGCGCGGCGAAATCGAAGATCGCCTCAAGCAAGTCATCTCGGCTATCTCGAAGCAAGACACGCTCTTGTACATCGCTGCGCTCGAGTCGCTCCTTGGTCAGGGCGGCGCCGGCAGCGGCGTGGGTGACTTGCTCAAGCCAATGCTCGCGCGAGGTGACGTGCGCGTGCTCGCATCCACAACGCCCGAGGGCATGCGCAAGCTCGCCGACAAAGACCCGGGGCTACTTCGCCGGTTCACGGTGCTCGCCATCGATCCACCGACGCCAGAACGAGCCATCGAAATTTTACGTGGAATAACGACACGTTACGAGCAGCACCACAAAGTCCAAATTGGCGACCCAGCGATCGTCGCGGCCGTGCGGCTCGCCAAGCGCTACGTGCAAGAGCGCGCGCTGCCCGACAGCGCCATTGATTTGCTAGACGAAGCAGCCGCCAGACAACGCGTCGAGATCGACGGTCTCCCTGCTGACATGGATGACGCGATCCGCCGCGTTGCTTCGCTCAAAGCGCAGCTCGCAGGCCTTGCCGATGACACCGACGCGATGAGCATGAAAACGCGCGACCGCATCACGAAAGAGATCGGCGAGCTCGAGCCGTCGGTCGCCGAGATGCGCGCGCAGCTCGAGTCGCGTCGCGGTGCGCTCGCCGCACAAGCCGCGATCGGCGAAGAGATGGCGCGGCTCACCATCGAGCTCGAACAGGCGCGCAAAGAGCAAAATTTCGCCAAGCTTGGTGAGCTCGAACACGTGCAAATTCCCGAGGTGCGAAGGCGCCTCGACGCAGCCAACGCGGCCGTCGACAAAGCAGGCCTAGCGGGCAGTGCATCGCGCGTTGTCACCGAACAGGGCGTGGCTCAGGTGCTCGGCGACTGGACAGGCATACCTGTCGCGAAAATGCTCGAAGCCGAAAGCGACAAGCTTCTCAAGATGGAAGAGCGTTTGGGCGCTCGCGTCGTGGGTCAAGGGGAAGCCGTCAAAGCCGTTTCAAAGGCTGTGCGACGCGGGCGCGTTGGATTGCGCGATCCGGGCAAACCCATTGGAAGCTTTCTTTTCCTTGGGCCTTCGGGCGTTGGGAAAACCGAGCTCGCCAAAGCACTCGCGGAATTTCTCTTCGACGACGAGCAGTCTATGACCCGCCTCGACATGAGCGAGTTCATGGAAAAGCACATGGCGCAGCGCCTCGTTGGCGCGCCGCCTGGCTACGTTGACAGCGAGGAAGGCGGATTTCTGACCGAAGCCGTGCGTCGTCGTCCATACAGCGTGCTTCTCTTCGATGAAGTCGAAAAAGCACACGTGGACGTTTTCAACCTGCTGCTCCAAGTGCTCGACGACGGAAGGCTCACCGATGGGCGCGGGCGCACGGCCGACTTTTCAAACACAGTCGTGATTATGACGAGCAACATTGGCTCGCAGCGCATTCTCGAGACCGAACCCAAGCTTTTCGAATCCGACGAAGGCCGCGAAGCCTTGAGTGACGTGCTGCGCGAAGAGCTAAGAAATTTCCTGCGCCCGGAGTTTCTGAACCGCATCGATGATGTCATCATCTTCCGTCCGCTGTCGAAATTGGATCTTCGCGGCATCGTCGATATCCAACTTCGGCGGCTCGAAAAGCTAATGACCGATCGCGAATTACTCCTTGATTTGACCGAAGCCGCAAAGAAAAGGCTCGTCGAAATTGGCTACGAACCAGCCTTTGGCGCACGCCCGCTCAAACGCGCCATTTTGAAGTGCGTGCAAGATCCACTTGCCGAGGAAATTCTCGCCGGCGGCTACAAAAATGGCAGCACGGTGCACATCGACACCGAAGGCGAAGGCTTCAAATTCAACAAAGGCTAAAGAGGCTAAGTGCCAATGCGTGTGCACCTCATCGGCATTTCAGGAACGGGAATGGGGCAGCTCGCGATGCTGATGCAGCAAGCGGGGCACGATGTTGGCGGCTCGGACGTGGCGTTCGATCCGCCCATGGGTCCGGCACTCGAAGCCGCCGGCATTCGATGCTTTCGTGGCTATGATGCCACCCACATTTCCCCATCGCTCGATCGCGTGATTGTTGGCAACGCAATTCGCAGAGACAACCCCGAAGCCGCAGCGGCTAGCGAACTCGGCGTGTCTCGATATTCGATGTCAGCCGCGCTGCGCGAGCAATTCTTGATAGGGCGAAAACCGCTCGTCGTTTGCGGCACGCACGGCAAAACGACGACGAGTGCGATGTGCGCGTGGGTTCTGTCGCAAGCAGGGCTCGATCCGGGCTACTTCATCGGAGGATTGCCAAAGAATTTTCCTTCGGGCGCATCCATTGGCAGCACGAAGCGAAGGCTTGACGCGACATTGGCGGCCGCACGAGCGCCGTTCGTTGTCGAAGGCGACGAATACGACGCCGTGTACTGGCACAAGGAGCCCAAGTTTTTCGACTACATCGGCATTGGCCACGACGACGTCGTGATCCTTACGAGCGTCGAGCACGATCACGTCGACATTTATCCTTCTGCGCAGGTGTACGAGGCGCAATTCGCAGCACTTCTATCGCGCCTGCCGCCATCGGGCTTGCTCGTTTGCGACGCGCACGATCCGCGTGCTCGTGACATTGCCCAACAGAGCGCGCGCGCTCCTATCGTGTATTATGCAATAGATGGCGACGATGCCGGCAATGTCACGCCAACTTGGCAAGGCGCGCTAGCTCCTTTCGACCGCGCGTCAGGCACGCAGCCGTTCGATCTTTACGCAGGCGGATCGTATTGCGGCCGCTTTTCACTCACGGTGCCCGGCGCACACAACGTTCGCAACGCCATCGCCGCCGTCGCGGCGTGCGCCGAAGGGTTCGGCGTGGGCGTGGCAACCGCACGAGCAGCCTTGGCATCGTTTGCGGGTGTTCGGCGGCGGCAAGACTTGCAAGGTATGCCTGGGGGCATCGCCGTTTACGACGACTTCGCGCATCACCCCACGGCTGTCGATGAAACACTTCGTGCGCTGAAATCGAAATATCCCGACGGGCAGCTTTGGGCTGTCTTCGAACCTCGCTCGGCCACCGCGTGCCGCTCGCTTCACCAAGCCAAATATGCTGCGGCTTTCAATGCTGCCGACCGTGTTCTGCTCGCGCCGCTCGGGCGAACGAACATCGCCGAATCCGAGCGGCTCGACGTTGAAAGGCTTGCGCGTGACATTGGCAACCGCGCCGAAGCCATGCCAAGCGTCGAGGCCATTGCTGCACGCATCAAAGGCGGCGCACGCTCGGGCGATGTCGTTGCCCTCTTGTCGAACGGCGCCTTTGGCGGCTTGCTCGCTCGGTTGCTCACCTCGCTCGCGCCAGAAGGATCAGCCTCGTGAAGCACGGCAAGCTCGAACGCGTTCTCGATGTCTGCCGCAGTGCCGCGCACGACGCCGGTGCGTTGGTTTTACGCGGCTTTCGGCACAAGATGGTCATCGAGCACAAAAGTTCGGTAGAAGTTGTCACGAAGTTCGACCGCGAAAGTGAAACGTTACTGCGCTGTCGGCTCAGCAAAGGTTTAAATTTCCCGATTGTTGGCGAAGAACTTGGCGGCCGCCTTACCGAAGAAGCAGTTTTGTACGTTGACCCCATCGACGGCACGACGAACTTCGTGCACGGTCATCCATTCTGGTGTGTGTCGATTGGGCTCGTGAGCCAAGGCGTGCCAATTCTCGGTGTGGTTGTTGCGCCAGCGCTCAGCATCGAGTGGTATGGCGTGTGCGCGAGCGACGCGCCGCCTGTTGCGAAACGCGTCGCTTCGAGCGCGCAGCAGCACACGCGCAATATGCAAGAGAGCAGCGCCAGCGCCGTCATCACCGAAGGGCCGTGCATCGTGAGCCCCACCGCGCGCTTTGAAGATTCGCTCCTTGCAACGGGTTTTCCCTACGACCGCGCCACAAGCCCAGACAACAATTTCGATACATTCGTAGCGATCAAACGTCGTTGCCAAGCCGTAAGGCGTTGCGGCTCGGCGGCCATTGACTTGTGCCTTGTCGCCGACGGCACCTACGAGGGCTACTGGGAACGCAAGCTGCGGCCTTGGGACATTGCTGGTGGCAGCGCAATCGTGCGAGCAAGTGGTGGCCAGGTTAGCGATTTTGACGGCGGCGGCGATTACATCACCACCGGTCACATCGTGGCCACCAATGGCGCCATCCATAACAAGCTTTTGCGCGAACTCGCCATGTCGCGTCCAAAATCAGGTCCAAAATCAGGATAGGCGCGCTAACGCGGCTGCGACTAACGCGGCTAACGCGATAAGCCAACGCAACTCGTCAACACGGATATACCGCTTTCCAGTTGACGAGGGTAAACGAGATGTGCCTTAATTGAAGGCTCATACCTCGCAGTTGCGACGGCCAAGCCCGTTAAGGAGAAACGCATGTCGACCACGCCGCCTGCACCGAAAGTCGCAAACCCCGGCCCCTTGGGGCTCTTGGGATTCGGGATGACCACCGTGCTTTTGAATTTGCATAACGCCAACATCATCGGGCTTTCGATCGTGATTGTCGCGATGGGCCTCGCTCTCGGAGGTGCCGCGCAGCTCGTTGCAGGTATCACCGAACTGCGATTAGGCAACACGTTTGCTGGCACCGCCTTTACCGCCTACGGGTTTTTCTGGTGGTCCCTCGTGCTTATCTGGGCCAATCCATTCCAGGGTGGGAAGATCGTCGCCGCGGACGGAACCGCAGTAGGTTACTATTTGCTTCTTTGGGGTATTTTCACGCTTTTCATGTTCTTCGGCACCCTTACCCACAATCGAATCACCCAGATTGTGTTCGGAAGCTTGGCCGCACTCTTTTTCCTTTTGGCTGCCGGAGATTTTACGGGAAATAAAAGCATTACAGTTTTTGCCGGGTACCTGGGCATTTTCTGCGGTCTTTCCGCGATGTATTCCGCTGTGGGCCAGATTGTTCACGAGGAACACAAGAAGAAGTTTTTCCCATTGATATAAGGTCGAGGCGGTCGACGTGTAGGGGCGCAGCATGCTGCGGCCCCTACGGATTTACGGCAGAAACGCCGGTGAACCAAATTGGATTCGTAAACGCAAGCGGCTGAATCGGCATGAACGGCAATGCGTCGTCGAGTGGGCGATCGCCTCGAACGATCGCAACAATCCAATGCGCATTTTCGGGGAGCACAACGTCGAGATCGGCTTCGAAGCGAATCGCTCTTTGGGCCGATTCTTCTCGTGTTCCTTCCTCTTTGCCGAGGAATGTCGGCCTTGATGGCACCGTTTCATGGAAGATCCCTTGCGTGATTCCAGGCGCCGGAGTCGAAATGCCGGCCACGAGATCGACCGATGTAACATCAACCCAAGGCGCCGCGCGCACGCGCAGCTTCCCCAAAAGCTTGCCGTGGGGCAGTGGCAACTCATCACCAGGTGTTGCGGTTTTGCCGGCCGTTCGGAGAGAAAGCTCAATGACTGGTCCGCTTGAAACGAAGCTTCGTCCCTTTTTTACGGCAGCAACGACTTCGCGCGTATCGATGGGAAGGCCAGTGTCACCCGCCGCCGTCGGGTCGATGAGCGCGAACGTGCGCGGGTAGCCTGCCCATTGGTATTGAATGCGATGCGAGTCGCTGCTGCCCGTGGCGGCGTAGTGCTTGCCAAGGTTTAGTAGCGCAAACCAATCTTCCATGACACGCAAAACCTCGGCAATGTGGTGTGACTCATATCCATTATAAACTTCGAGCGTGTCGAAGTTGTCTTGCATGCCCTCTGGAATGTGCCCCGACTTTGGATCGAAGCCGGCCATCTCGAAGTAGCCAATCCCCATTTGCATACGCGGGTGGTTGACTTGCACAATGCCATTGGGTTCTCCGCGTCGGGCTGCCGAAAAAACGGCGCTGGCCGTGGTTCCGACGAACGGAGGAACCTCCAAACCCAGCGGATACGGGAAAACGCCGAAATGCCCAATGCTTGGACTTTCGGTCGTCACTTCGACGCCGGTTACGAACGAAAACTGCCGGCCCATATTTAGATAACGAGCCGCCGGGCCGTAATCGCCTACGATGTTGTGCTCGCTTGGCACCGCGAAGTCGATGCCTGCTGCAACGAGCGACAACACGCGATCTTCCGGCGTCACGGGCGAGTCGAAGCTTGGGCTCGCGTGTACGTGCAGATCGCAACCAACCATTCCCGGTGTGGGAACGACATGGCGAAGCTCGAGCTCGACGTCGGTTGTCTGGTTGCTGGTAATTTCAATGGTTTGCGCGTCGATGCTCCACTCGATGCCGTGAGTGGCCGCAACGCGGTAATGCCCAACAGGCAATGGAGTGGTCACAGGGCCGCCCAGGACGTCCATGAGCGGGCCGGCGCCCGACGCGCGGTAATCCGGCCCGAAGTTCGGGTCTATCGTACCGTCGATTCCCTTGACGAGCAGGCGTGCAACGATTGGCTCTTTCGTGTCCACATCGACAACGCGCGCGCGGAGCTCGCCTGGCGGCGAAACATCGAGAGTCAAGTCCCCCGGCGCTCCAGGCAAAAAGCGAATCGGGGGGCTTTGCGCGCCAGAGTCGAGCTCGGCGGAAAAGCTCGTCGCTGTTTTCGGAGTGTCGATCCTGAATCGTCCCTTTTCATCGGTTGAGGCGCGGACATTCGGCCGTCCATGGTCGTCGCGAGCAACGACTCGTGTGCGCGTGCGTGCCCCGGTGACCATGCCCGAGACCAAGGCCGTGTCCACGTGAAGAAGGCTGTAAACGGGTCCCCAAATCGCCTGGCTCGACGAACCCACGAGAAGACTGAGATTGAGCCGCACGGGCCTGGCAGCTGCGCCGGCTCCTTTCTCGTGCGCCTCGGGCGCATTCTCGGTGCTGCTCGAGACAACGAGCCGTGGTCGCGCGCCGGCTTCGTCAACGTCTGGCGCTCGCAAGCTTATCTTTGGCATTGCTTGCGTGGGATCCGCGGAAGCCATCGCGAAAGGATGCACGTCATCGTCAAGGACAACGGCTCGCGCCGTCACATCGCCCAGATCGGAAAGCAAACCCGTGCCCGGCACAAACACCGCGCGCGAGCCGGGCGCCATACCAAGGCTAAGCGCATACGAATGCGCGACACTTCTTCCATCAGGCGTAACAACGAGGCTTATCGCAAGCCCTTGGGATAAAGAGGAAGACGAATCCATCTTGAGTTCGAGAAAACCCACGGAGTGCTCGTCGCCAATTGGGATTGGAAAAGTCGCTGACCATCGTCCTTGTTGCAGCTCAATGTCACTCTCCGGCACGCGAAAGGGCCGCTCGGCGCCGTCGACAACAAGTGACAATTCGACATCGAGCTCACTTCGGCCATCCAAAGTCCGCATCGTGAGGTGACCCAACGCCGGCGAGAAGAGCGCACGTGCGAGCGGCCCGCCGAGCTCGACGACTTCGCCCGTGCGCGCATGACGTGACAACCCCTGGAAGTCTCTCAGCACGACGATGGCGATGGCAGCGGTAAAGAGAATGGGCAAAACCACGCCGAGAATGTCTTTCGGACGCAGGCGCGCGGACTTTTCGCGATCGAGCACGGCCACTCCACTAAAACGGCATTACGAACTTACCAGAAGAGCCTTCGGCCCGGACACTGTGGCCTCGCGCACTTCCTTTTTGATTGCAAGCTGCACATTGAGCGCAACGTGCCCGCCGAGCTCGGATTCAAAGCCTTCACCCCATTCGACAACGAGGATGACGCCGTCGCCACGTCGCTCCGCGAGACCAAGGCGTGAGATTTCCAAGGCAGTCCGCTCACGGTTCGCGCCTTGTTCGCGTAACCGAAAAAGATCGGCATGCGCAAAAACGACGTGCGGCGTTTCGTATTCTTGCATCAGCGTGAAAGTCGGGCTCGCGATGGCAACACTTGGCGGCACACCAAGGGCGCGAGCCATGGCGCGCGCCAGAAACGTTTTCCCTGCGCCGAGTGGACCGGAAATCATGACGAGATCGGTCGGCTCGAGAGCTTTCGCGATGCGCGTTCCCAAGCGCGTCGTATCGCGGCGTGTGGCAAGGCGAACGAGATACGATTCAAAGATCCGCATCGTCGCGAAGAGACTAGCAGGCTGCTGAAAAACGAAGTTTTGAAGCAGCTTACCAAATCAAGCGGAGCGCTCGCGTGGGGTGGGGACCCCGAAAGACCGCGCTCTTTCGGGGCGGGGAGGCGCGTGCCTCCCCGAGATGAAACGTGAATAGCAGGCTGCTGAAGACCTTTTCAGCAGCCTGCTATGTGCTCCGAACTTTTCTGTCTCGCCGTTTTCCTGGCAAAGCGCATATCCTTCGAATTCGGAGGTATTCCTCTTGTCCAGTTGGCCGCCTCTGTTCGCCATGTTCGAGAGCGAATCTGCCGACGAGCTACGCCTCGTTCCGGGCGACGTCCCACACGTCATCGCTGGAGGGAAACGGCGCGATCTCGCAACGCAGCCGATGAGTGCACACCTCATCTTTCAGGCTGCATCCGAGCTTCTTTCGCAGGAAGAGATAGACGAGTTACCCAGAAATCGGCCACGCATCGTGCGTCACGACCATGGCGACACCTCGTACCTCGTCGAGGTTGGGCGCGCTGCCAACGGCATTTGCCTTGCCATTCGCCCTTCACGCGGCCCGGCCTCGCGACCGCCCGGCGCCGGCGCAAAACCACCCACCGTGGCGGCGCGTGCCATCAGCATCACAACGTCAGCGGGAAGCATACGCCGCATCGATGCGCTGCTGGCGCACATGCAACAAATCAAAGCTTCCGATTTGCACCTATCAGCCAACAATTCACCCGCTATGCGTGTGGACGGCGAAATTCACTTCCTAAAGCAATATCCAGCTCTCGCTTCGAGCGACATCGCCGCAATGGTCGACGAGATCATGACACCCAAGGCTGCGGCCGACTTCGAAGAGCTTCACGACGCCGCCTTCGCCTACGAGCTCGCTGGCAAAGGTCGCTTCCGCATCAATGTTTTTCAAGACCAAAACGGCGTAGGCGCCGTGCTTCGCCACATTCCGATCGACATTCTATCGGCCGAAGAGCTCGGTTTGCCGAAAGCATGCCTTGACCTCTGCGCGCTGCCTAAAGGCCTTGTTGTCGTCACGGGCCCCACGGGCTCGGGCAAGTCGACCACGCTGGCAGCCATGATCCATCATATCAATAAAACCCGATCGGATCACATCCTTACAATTGAAGACCCTATCGAATTTGTGCACAAGAATAACCTTTGCCTCGTCAACCAGCGGGAAGTCGGCCGGCACACGAAAAGCTTCAAAAGCGCTCTTCACGCGGCGCTCCGGGAGGATCCAAACATCGTGCTCGTCGGCGAAATGGACGATTGCGACACCCTCGCCATGGCCATTGAAACAGCAGAAAAAGGTCCGCTCGTTTTTGGCACTCTGCACATCACTTCTGCCGTTGGCACCGTCCAGCGCATCGTCGACCAGTTCCCCAAAGACCGCCAGGCGCTCGTCCGCGTGATGCTCAGCGAGTCGCTCAAAGGCATAATCGCACAAGCACTTTGCAAAAAGATAGGCGGAGGCCGCACCGTTGCGCACGAAATTCTGCTTGGCACCTCGGCGATAGCCTCGCTCATCCGCGACGGCAGAACTCTCGAGATGCCAAGCGTCATGCAAGCGTCGAAGGCGCAGGGCATGCTGACCATGAACGAATCGCTTTTGTCGCTGGTTCAGCGTGGCGAAATCGAACCCAAAGAAGCGTGGCTCAACGCCATCGACAAAAGCGAACTCTTAAGCATGTTTCAAGCTTCGAACATCGCGACAACGTTTTAGCCAGCTTTGTCGATGCGGGGATCCTGCTCCGGCTCGTCATCACTTTCGTCCTCCTCGTCGTCGTCATGAGGCTTGCTATGCACGTCGTCGGTGGGCCTTGGGTTGATGTCGCCAAGCGATTCGGCGCTCATCGCAAGCTTTGGATTCCTTCTCGCGATGTCCCAGAACTTCGCGTAGAAAAAGGGCACGATCATCGCGGTAAAAAAGCCAATCCATTGGCTGGTTGACGGGTGCATGAGCACGCTCGCGCCGAACGTCGCGGGCCGAAGCGCCAAGTAGGCAACGATCGGTGGCACAAACGCAATCACACGTGCCATCGTGCGAACGTGGCGATTTCGAATGCCGAGCGCCATGCCGAACGTGAATGCGATTCCCATTGCCAAGAGCGCGCCTGGCACGAACAGGTGTTCGGTGAACGTGCCAAGTTCACCGCGCTCTGCGTCGTCGCGAAGCATTTCGAGGAGAAAGCGAATGTAGCCATAGGCAAACGCAAACAGAAAAAAGACTTGCCCGCGAAATTTCTGATTTTTGCGCTGCCAAAGCAACACCGCGAGCAGCGCAAGACCCACGAGCGACTCGTAGATCTGCGTTGGATGAACCGGCAGCGAGTGGTTCAACTTCCATAATTCGGCAGCCGCGGGCGTTCCGCGTCCTGCTACGTCGAGCTGCTTGATGAAAGCCGGCGCGCCGTCGCCGCCATCGAGCATGCCTGCACCCCAGTGCGGAAAGGTGCCAAGCTTTTTGAGCGCCTCGGGCGCTGCCTCGGGCAGGCGCTTGCCGAAATCGCAACCGAACAGGTAGCAGCCGATGCGCGTGACGAACAGACCCGAGGCAAGGCTCGGCACCGCAACATCGGCCCATGGCATAAGGCGAATTCTATGGCGTGCAAGATACAACCAGCTGCCAACGAAGCCTCCGAGAAAGCCCCCGTAAGCCACCAGCCCGCCGCGGCGCAGCGCAAAGAAGCTTGAGAACAGAACGCTGCTGCTCGGATCGTGCGGGTTCACGCGGAACTCGTCGAGGTTCGTAATAATGTACAATACACGCGAACCGACAATGGCAGCCAGGGCGGTCACCACGTAGCAGTTGGCCATTGTCTCTTTCGGCAAACCATCTTTGTCGGCGAGCGTTAGCGTCAAATACCAGCCAACGAGGAGCGACAAGCCGAGCATCACGCCGTACGAATAGATGGGTAGATTCGGCGCCTCGAACTTCACGTCTCGCAGCACAATGCCCGCGACAGTCGAAAGCGCGAGAACTATGGCGGCAGATGCCATCGTAGCTCGGTCTTTTCGCCGTAAACCGATGAGCGCATAGATGGCGGCGACAACTGCAATGGCCGCGAGCGCCCACCAAAGTTTGAGCGGCATGTGGGGCAGCGGAATACGAAAGAGAATCGGGTGCATGACGTTCGCCGGGTTTTACCTCAATGTGCCCGTTCGCGACAGCCAATGGCTTGCTTCACGTGTGGTATAGCGACCTCGTGAAAGCGCTTTTTTCTCGAGCTCGCGTGCGGTTATTTGCGCCTTGCACCTTCATGCCCTCGTGGCCTGCCGCATGGGCGGCATGGACCACATGCGCCGCCTGCGCCGCAGCTTGCGTTCCAACCGGAAATGCGCCGCCATTCGATGGTGGAACGACCTCCGCCACGCCGGCCGCTTCGTTCAAGCCGTCCGCGAACATCATGACGGCTCCGTTCGAAGACAACTTCGATCGCCCCAGCAGCGTCGAGTCTATACCAAACGGAGACGATGGCAACGACAGCGGTGAAAACGCGGAAATCGATGCTGCGAGGCGTGACGAAGACGCCGCCGACTCCGTAAGCTACCTTGGCCCGAACTGGGTAGCAGTCCGAACCTCGGCGTGGAAAATTGAAAATGGAAGGCTCTGTGGCCAGGGCGCCCACAACCACCCCGTTTGGCTGAAACGCGTGCTGCCCGTCAACGCGCGCATCGAGTTCGACGCAATTGCGGAAAGCGACAACGGCGATCTCAAGGCCGAAGTTTGGGGCGACGGCCGTAGCGCAGCAACAGGCACGTCGTACACGAATGCGACGAGCTACCTCGTCATTTTCGGCGGCTGGAAAAACTCGATGCAGGTTCTTGCGCGCCTGAACGAACACGGCACCGATCGAAAAGAAATCCGCATCGACAAAGACTCTGACGATCCCCGGCAGCGGCCGGTCGTAAAGGGTCAAGTGTACCGCTTCAAAATCGAACGCACCGACGGCAAGACCGTTCGTTGGTTTGTCGACGACGTCGAATACCTAAGCTGGGCGGATTCGGCACCGCTCGCCGGCCATGGCCACGACCATTTTGGCTTCAATGAATGGGAAGCCAAGGTGTGCTTCGATAACGTGAAAATAACGCCTCTATAAAAGAACCGCTTTCAAGTTGACGCGAGATCGAGGCGGCGGCGAGGTGCGTGTGCTTGTATAGCACACGCACACAGCCTCGCACGGCTCGGCTAGGAGCCCGCGTAAGCGTACGTTGTGGTACGTGCGCAGGCACCGCAGCCGCCAACGAAGAGATCGCGTCAAATCGAAAGCGGGCTAATGGACCGACGGTAGTGTGGGCCGGCTTGTGGATATAGGAGCGAGGGTTTCTTCCTCTTCGTCCAGCTCGTCACAGAACAGAATTGCGCAATACCGGTTGTCGCCTTGGCGAATGCGAGCGCAAAGCTCGGCAAGATCGTCGTCGGCATCGATGATTGTGCCCTCAACGGGCTGAGCCGTGCGAGCGTCGTAACGGCAGTTGTCGAGCGCAACCCAACGGCCGCGATAAGCGTCGCTCGTCCGAATCTGAGGCCATGTCATGCGACTACCCATGAAGCTTCATCGAACCTTTTGCGAAAACAGCGCAGCACAAAAGCACTGTTCATCTTGGCCACCGTTCGCACATCCGCGCAACCGCACAGCCGACTGATGAACACGCCTGAGCGAAAAACTCCCCATGGGGTGGATCGCCTTGCTCACTTGATACATCGCTACAATGCGTTTCGCAGTTCGGTCAAGATGCAGGTGTTGTTTAAGTACAACACCTGAACATTTGATACGCACATCCAGTCGAGAGGTAGACCGCTTTCAAGTTGACGCGAGTTCACGGCGGCGAGGTCGGTCGTGGGCGGTTGCGTTTCATCCACTGCCCTACCCTAAACGCCATCTCTAACGCTTGGCGGTAGTTGAGCCGCGGATCGCAAACGCTTGCGTAATTCCGGTCGAGATCTTCTTCGGTAAGGCCACCGCCAATGCACTCGGTAACGTCTTCGCCGGTGAGCTCGAAGTGGACGCCGCCAAGGAATGTGCCGCAATCGTGATGAACGCCGAAGGTTTGTTCAATCTCGAAGAGAATGTCATCGAAGCTTCGCGTTTTGATGCTGCTCGCCGTAGAAATCGTGTTGCCGTGCATCGGGTCGCACACCCAGAGAACATGGCGCTCGGCGCGACGAACCGCGTCGACGAGCGGCGGCAGCGCGCGCGCAACGTGCGCCGACCCCATTCGAGTAATGACCACGATCTTGCCGACCTCGTTGTTTGGGTTGAGGCGCTCGATCAGGCTTAGCGCATCGGCCGGATCGACCTTTGGCCCGATTTTGATGCCGACGACATTTTCGATTCCGCGGAAAAGCTCGACGTGGGCTCCATCGACGGCGCGCGTGCGCTCGCCAATCCACGGCAGATGCGTCGTAAGGAGGTAATAGCCCTTGCGCCGCGGAACCGCGCGCGTTTGCGCCGACTCGTAGTGCAGGTTCAAGCCTTCGTGGCTCGTGTAAAACTCGACGCGTGTGGCGTCGTCGATGGTTGTCTCGCCAAGTGCCTCCATGAAGTGCAACGCTTCAGCGAGCCTTTGCGAGGCTTGCGTGTATTCTTCACGCAATTCCACGGGGAGATCGGCGCGCGAAAGAAAGGCAAGATCCCAGTATTCGGGATGGTGCAAGTCTGCGAAGCCCGCGGCCGACAGCGACCGCATGAAGTTCAACGTGAGCGCGGCGTGGCCATAGGCATCGACCATGGCGCGCGGATCGGCGTGGCGCGCTTCGGGTGTGAAGTCGGGGCGATTGACCAAATCGCCAAAGTAGCTTGGCAGAACGACGCCATCGCGCTCCTCGGTCAACTTGCTGCGCGGCTTGGCATACTGCCCAGCGAGACGCCCGACGCGCACCACGGGCATTTTGCCAGCGTGGACGAGCACGAGCGACATTTGAAGAAGGATCTTCAGCTTGTTCGTGATGATGTCAGGCTGGCAGTCGGCCAATGTTTCGGCGCAGTCGCCACCTTGAAGCAGGAAGCGCTTGCCCATCTGGGCCTCGGCAACGAGCTTCTTGAGGCGCTCGATTTCCCAAGATGTCACGAGCGGCGGAAGCCGCCTGAGTTTCGCAACGGCAGCTTCGACCCCCGCCGCGTCGTCATACCGGATTTGTTGCGCGCACAAGCGCGCTTTCCATGAATCTACGGACCACGTCACAACCGCCCACTCTAGCAGGGTGCTAAAAAAAAATTTATTTGCTTCGGTCTATTGCCACATACAGCATTGCGCCTTCGCGCCTGACTTGAAGCAGTACCGGCTTGCCTTCGGGTGATGCTTTGACCTTGCTTGCAAGATCGCTTGTATTGCGCACACTCTCGCGGTTGACTTCGACGATGACGTCGCCAGGGAAAAGCGAGCCGTCGGCAGCGCTGCCGGGCGCAACACGCCGAACGACAACGCCACCTTCGGCGTCTTGCACCGAAAGGCCAAGCTCGCCGTGAGGCGATAAGGACGACGAACGCGAAGCCTTCGCGTTCTGCGCCTCGTCGTCTTTGATGGCATCGAGCGTTACCGCAACGACCTTTTCGGAGCCACCACGCAAAAGCTTGATATTGACCTTTGTGCCGGGGCTATGCGAGGCAATGAGGCGTGGAAGGTCTTGCGCGCGGCGGACCTCGGCGCTGTCAACGGCAACGATGATGTCGCCGTTCTTGACGCCTGCGCTGTCTGCGGGGCCGCCCTTCTCAACGTCGGCCGCAAGGGCGCCGCGCGGACTTGCAAGCCCCATGGCTTTGGCAAGCGGCTCGTCAATGGGCTGAATGCGTATGCCGATGCGACCGCGGCTCACGTGCCCTTCTTTGATGAGTTGCGGAAGCACGGCGCGCAGCGCGTCGGATGGGATGGCGAAGCCAATGCCGTGCCCGGCCGGGTTAATCGCGGTATTGATGCCGACCACTTGCCCTCGAGCATCGAAAAGCGGGCCGCCGCTGTTGCCTGGATTGATGGAGGCATCGGTTTGGATGAAGTCGTCGTACGGCCCGGCGCCAATGGTGCGCCCTTTGGCGCTGACAATGCCCATGGTCACGGTGTTGCCAAGACCGAACGGATTGCCAATGGCAACAACGTACTCGCCCACCTGAACCGCATCGCTCGACCCGAGCGGCACGAATGGCAGATCTTTCGCACCTTCAATCTCGAGCACGGCGAGGTCGAGACGCGTGTCGCGACCACGCACTTTGGCCTTGAACTCGCGTTCGTCGACGAGCTTCACGCGCACGGTATCCGCACCATCGACAACGTGAGCGTTGGTCACGACGTGACCTTGCCCATCGACGAGAAAGCCTGAGCCCAGCGCTCGCTGCTTTCGCATGGCTCCGGGGCCTTGTGGAACGTCGCCCGGGCCGCCACGGAAAAAGAAATCGAAAGGCGACTCAGAATCGAAGGCGGGCATTTTCGCTTCATGCTCGACCGTGATGTTGACGACCGACAACTTGACCTTTGCAACGAGCGCCGCAACATCGGGTGCCGCACCGCTGCTGGCGACCTGTGCCGAGCTAGGCGAGGCAAGCGAACTAGGCGTTGTGGCTGCTGGCGGCGTGGCCGGCTGAGAGAGCTGAGAGCCTGTGGGCGGCGGCGGGGTCGACCGGCACGCGCCAAGGGCGAGCGTGCTCAGAACCAGAAGAGGAGCAACCTTGAGCGCATGGCTAGCGGAATTAGCGGAAAATCCCATCGTGACAGCAAGAACGATAGCAGGCCCAGATTCTTCCCACCTAAGCTGATCGCTTTCGATTTAACGCGGTCTAAATGCTTGGTCCCCAAAGACGAAACATCATCAGAACGGTCCAGTCGAAAAGAATGTGAGAAATGACCCCAGGCAAAAGTCGCCCGTAGCGCCGAGCCAAAAAACCCCACACGAGCCCGCCGCCAAGCGCAGCAGCCATGACCGTGGGGTTGTATCCTGCAACTCGATCTTGCAGGGCGAATGCCGTTGGGGCATGCGCGATGGCGTAAAGCACCGCGGCCCAGACCCACGCGCGGCGTGACCCAATTTTCTCTGCAAGCAAGGTCGTCACGAACCCGCGCCAGAGAATTTCTTCGGCGATGGCCATCACGATGATCGCGCCAACCAAGACAGGCGCGTTTTTGCGAAGCATCGATGGATCGCCAAGCTGCAAGTACACGCGCGCAAGCCAGGGTTCGCGCGCGGATCCCACCGGGGCAACGACTTTGGTGAAAACCCACGCCGCACCAAAGAGGACCGCTGCCCCCACGAAGCCACGCGTGAAATCGCCCGCGCGCATGGCCATCCAGTCTTTGAACACGCCATCGTAGTAGGCGCGCACGGCGCCAAACACCGCGAGGGCCACGGTTGGCCCCCCCATCCAAACCAACATGGACGGCTCGCCGGCACGCGCTGCGGCAAAAGCAAAATGAGTCGCGGCCGCAATGACGACAACGATGCCACCAACGGAGACGGCGGGAACAATGTAGAGCAATCGCATTTGCGTATTTGACGTGCGCTGAAGGGCAAGGTAAACGGCAAATTTGCGAGTTTCGGTGGCTGTTGCCGCTTGCATCTCGCCCTCGCCCCGCATCTCGTCACATCGGTGGCGAGGTTGTGGGGCCAAAAAAGAACAGGCGAACATGACGTTCACGGAAGCCGCAGCCGAAGTGCTGCGCATAGCCGGCAAGCCGCTCCATTACAAAGAGATTACCGAGCTTGCCATTGAGAAAAACCTCCTCTCTCACGTAGGCAAAAGCCCCGAGGTCACCATGGGCGCGCGCCTCGCCGCGTTGCTCAAAAAAGAAGACAAAAGCAACCCCATCGTTCGCGTGAAGCCAGGGGTCTTCGCGCTTCGCGAGTGGGACAAGAAAAAAGGCCGCAAAAGTGTGGTCGAAGAAAGCTTTGAGTCAGACGACGACGAAGGCTTCGACGTCAATGCGCTCGAGGTCGAGGCCGCCGCGCATGAAGCTGCAGCGCGTGAAGCTGCAGTCGAAGCCGAAGTCGAACCTCCTACTGTCGAGGACGATGAGCCGCTCGTTGTCTCTGGTGAAGACGCGCTCCGCGCCGATCTTGCAGCGGCAGGTGCTGAATTCTTCGACGACGAAGACGACGACGACCAGCCAATTCTTTCGCCACCATCGGCAGGGCCGAGCGTGTCGAACGACTCGAACGACGTCCAAGGCGTCGGTGCCATCGGTGCCATCGGTGATGGGGGCCGTCGCCGTCGCCGTCGCCGTCGCCGTCGGGGTGGCCGCATCGAAGGCGACAACGATCGCACATCGCCACGCGTTGAAGTCCTGCCACCAGGCGGCGCAATGGCCATCGAAATCTCGGATGCACCCTCTGACTCCGCGCGCGATCCGCTCGCGCCGGCACCGCGCCCAATGGTCCGCGAGCGCCATCAAATCATGGGCGGCGCTTCTCCAAGCATCGACGGCCCTGCTGGCGAAAGCGAAGATTTGTCAGGCCGCGAGCTCGCCGACGCAACGGTCATGGCACTCAGCGGCTTCGACCGCACGCAAGGGCCCGTGCAGATGCGCGCGGTGATCGACTCGCTCATGCGCCGCGGACGAATGAGCGGCGACGCCATGGTTGCGAGCGCGCAGCTCGGCGCCGCGCTCCGCGCCGACAACCTGCGCCGCCACGCAAACGGGCAGCGTCCACGCTTTCGCTTTGCGCAAGGCCCACGCATCGCGCTGACCGACTGGTCGCTCAATGCAGACTTGGTTCGCCTCGAGCACGACGCCCTAGCCGCAGTCGAGCGCTATCGCGATGCCGCGCGCCGCACGATGCTTCGCAAGGTTCAAGAGCTTCCCGGGCACGCGCTTCTCGAGCTCGTTTTGCTCGGCCTCGAGCGCGTTGGCATGACGAATCTCCGCACGGTCAAGCGCGCGGGAGCACCAGGCGGTGAAGCGCACTTTGCGGCCGTCCACAAAACCGGCGCCGACGAAATTCGCACCGCCATCGTTGTTCGCAAAGACGGACGCGAGATAGGTCGCGAGCGCGTCAACGATCTGCGAGGCGCACTTCACCACTACGGCCCCGCATCGGCGGGATGGATTTTGACGATGGGTCAGGTGCTCAGCGGTGCGCGCGACGAAGCCGGAGCTTCTACGGCTGCACCTATCGCCCTGTTCGACGGCATCTCGCTCTGCCGTCTGCTCGAAGACAACGACGTTGGCGTTGTGCGCACGCGCATCTCAACGACGATTCCGGATCTGGAATTGTTTGAAACGCTCCGCGGGTGACCGAATAGGGCAGGCACGGGGGCCTGCCCCTACAACCAACAAAACGCACATTCGTAGGGGCGCGATTCATCGCGCCCTCAGATCCCGCCGGCGGTCGGGCGCCATGAATGGCGCCCCTACCTCTCAAAGGCGGTTAAACGGCGGACGGCTTCGGCGTGAAGCACTGGATTCGCAGCGAGCATTCCGTGCCCTTGCGAGACCGCACCGCGATAGTTGAAGGCTTGCCCGAGCGCGTCGGTAAAAATGCCGCTGGCTGCGCGTACAATGGCGTCGGGTGCACACGTGTCCCAAAGCTTCATGCAACCGCTCGTGGGGTGCGCGAAAATATCGAGCTGTCCGGCGGCAATGCGAACGCCTTTGACGCCAGCGCTGCCAACAGCAACGAGCTCTTTCACGGCAAGTGCTTTGAGCCGCGCGTCAGTGCCCTCGCTCCGATGGTGGCGCGAGACCGCGCAGCGACTGTTCGCGAGTGTGGCAACGTTGCCAACGCGGACGGGCGAACGCGCGCCTCGTGCATCGATCATGAAAGCGCCAACGCCTTCGGCACCAAGATACGTCTCGCCCAGCGCGGGGCATAGAATGACGGCTGCTGTCGGGCGGGCGTTCTCTGCGAAGCCAATCATGATCGCGAACTCGCCGTTGCGATCGATGAACTCGCGCGTACCATCGATGGGGTCGACGAAGAGCGCGGCCCGTTCCTTTTCGAAATTCGCGTACGCGCTTGCATGGCTTTCTTCGGCAACAATGGGCACGCTGGGAAAATCGCGGCCCAGGTGCTCGAGCAAAAGGGCGTTGGCTTCTTTGTCGGCACGGGTAACCGGATCGTTCGGCCCTTTGAGTTCGGTCCCGAAGTCGCCTTCGCCGTAGATGCGCATCACGACCTTCTCAGCCTCGCGGGCCGCGGAATGAAGCTTGTAAAGTACACTTTGGTTGTCGGTCATGATGCGATTCCTACCGTGTCGAGGGCGCGCGGCAGCGCACGCAAATCATCGTCTGAAAGGTAGCGCGGGCCGCTGCCCGTTTCGCGCACGAGCTGTTCGAGTTGAACAACCCTTCGCGATCCGAGAACTGCGCTCGACACGAGATGGTTTGCGAGCACGAAACGCACCGCGGCGCCGCGCATGGTGTGGACGTTGCCATGGACGAGATAACGGATGGCATCGAGCTGCGCGATGCGGTGCTCGAGCTCCAATTTTGTCCATCGGTCTGCGCGGTGATCGCCCTCGGGGAATTCGTGGTCTTTGCTCCACGCGCCGGCAAGCATGCCGTAAGCGAGCACCGAGCGCGCAAGTACACCACAACCGGCAACCATGATGTCGCCCGACAAGCGGTGCATGTCGATCGGGTGCAGAAGGTTGTAAGCGAGCTCGATGACTTCAGCGCCTTGGTCGATGGCAGCGCGTGCAACGTCTTCGTCACCCGCGCAGACGCCCCAGTGTGCAATCGTGCCGGCCTTCTTGAGGTCCTCCATCGCCCGAACGGCGTCGCCGATGGCGATCGTGTTCGGCGTTGGATGATGCAAAAGATAAACTGGGATTGTGGCTATGCCGAGGCGCTTGCACGACCGCTCTGCTGCGGCCACGAGGTAGTCGCGGGTGAAGTTTTTGCGCGCCGGATCGGTTGTACGATCAACGCCGCCTTTGGTGATCACCACGAGGTCGGGGTGATTGGCAAAAAGCTTTCCGATGAGCTGCTCCATCCGGCCGCCGCCATAGGCATCCGCGGTGTCGATTAGGTTGAAACCCATGTCGATCGCTCGGCGCAAAGTTCGCTCGCAATCGGCCTGTTCGACTTTTCCATAGCCGTCGCCTGCGAGCCCCCAGGTGCCAAGGGAAAGCTCGGAAACGAGCAGGCCCGTTTTGCCGAGAGGACGCATTCTCAAAGCGGCCATGTCTTACCATGCCATGCCACCTTGCAGATCGCGTTTGCCCGTGGCTCACAACGCGTCGGAAAACCACCAATGAAACGAGGTAAATGTGGTCCCGAGTGCGGTCACCTCAACGCTCATCGTGCCGCTAACGAGGCTCGCGGGAACATCCAAGACAATCTCGTGCCAACCATCTGGATCGAGCGCGGCGCGCCCGATTGCATGGCCATCAATCGCCACGTGCAGTGCGCCGAACTCTCGGGCCTCGACGCGAGCGATGACGCGGAGAGGTTTCCCGGCGCGGGCACGGGAAGGTGGCACATGCGCATCGAAGCGCTCGCGCGTGCGGTTCGTGCGCCCGCCATCGACAACGATGTTGCCGTTCGGCGCTTGGCCTTCGAAGGCAACTTGCTCACCGTTGCGAGCGCCGCCAAGCTCGTAGCGATGCTCGTCTTCGCTCTCGAGATCGGCCACATCGATCGTGTCGTGAATCGTGCCTACTTGTGTCCACGGCGTTTCGCCCGAGCCAAGGGAATCGTAGCGCGCTTGGTAGATGCCCATGACTTGACCGCCGAGAATCGTTGCATTGGTCACGATCGCCTCGTGCAGCAGAGGCCCAAGAACCGGATCGCACCCCATCCAATCAGGATACACAGCAAAGTATGTTGGCAATGACGCTGGAGCACGCGCGTGCATTCGCTCGTAGTGTTCGAGACGCGAGCCGGGGCCTGCAACCCAGTAGCGACCTTCTGTCGGCGTCGTGAGGCCGACGATGTCGAACGTTGGGCGATCGCCGAAGTAGGCGATCGCACCAGCGTCGTTGAGCCCCACCAGGGCGCTATCGGGCAAGGCCCTCTCGATCCATCGGCCAAGGGCAACTTGCTGGCGATCAATGCCACTTGCCGATTGCGCAACGTCCGCGATGACCCCGTCGAGTCGCGCGGCAAGCAAACCTGCGAATGCACCTGCCACGAGCGCGGTCACGGCCGGCTCGCTCTTTGGCTCGACGCGTGACGCAAGGGTCCCTAAAACACGGGCAAAGCACGCAAGGCCAACGAACCATCCCGTGGCGAACGGCCAAAGGTAACGCAGGCGATTCCATAGGAATGTTACATACATGCATGGTGCAAAGATGGTCAGCCCGAGGACAATCACGGCCGCGGCGCGGAAGATTCTCCCGCTCGCGCGACCGCGCCACGCAATCGCGACGAGACCCGCGCACGCAATCACCGCGCCGCCCTTTGGAAGGAACTCGGCGGCCCAGATTTCACCGTTCAAGATGACGCTGACAACGTCGCGGGCGTTGGCAAGCACGGCGCGTGCGAGCACGAAGCCTTGCAGCGGGTAGTATGGATTTCCCGGCAGCAGCTTGACTTGCATGGTGCTCGACGTTGCCTGGCCGGTGAGCGCAAGAAGAAAAAGGTTTGGCCCGATCGCGGCAAGAAGGAAAACGAGTGCTTTGGCGCGCGAGGCCCAATGCTGTTTGCGCGGAAAGAGAAAGACAGCGAAGCCAACCACGAGCGATGTCAGTGCGCCCTCGGGCCGCAAAAAGGGAGCCGCGACGGAGAGAACAACGAGCCAAACGAACCGCCGCAACGTGCGCGATTGGGCGGAGGCTTCCGTCCACTCCGACGCGCATCGCGACGCGTACGCAATGAGCCAGGCAAAGGGCACCACCTCCATGCCGCTCGCCGCGCACCAGGCAAAGCCACCAAAGCCGAGCGTCATTGCACCTGCGCCGAGACCTGCGGCGCGCCCCGCAAGTGGCAGTGTCAGCGCATAGGCCTCGTAGGCAAGAGCCGCGAGCGCGGCGAACGACAACGCCCACGCAGCCCACATGAGTTGCTCGCCGTGCAGGCCGAACGCGTAAGGCACGGCAAGAAGTGCGGGCCAGAGAAAACTCGTCGAGCCCGTCGAGATCGGATCTTCTGGGTGATAGCGAAAGGGGTGCCCCTCGGCGATGGCCCGCGCATACTGGAAATGAATGTATGTATCATCGAGAGGAGCGCCCGGGTGACCAAGCTTCGTGAGCACAGCGAAGATGGTTGCGCGCGCCAACCACAAAGTCAGAGCAGCGAGCAGCAAGAAAGGCATCGTTGTGCGCACACGCTTGCCCAAGCTGCCGAAATTCACGCGCCGGCACCGTAACAGACCTTGACCGCTTCTGCGTGCACGTCTATCGGGGCCGTTTCGTGTCCGTTCGCTCCGTTCGTTCCGATCCATACGAAAACGCGCCACGTCTTCCGCCCGCGGAAACGGCTGCACGCGTCGAGCTCGCGTCCGTTGTCCGCGGCGCGTGGTTCGAGATTGAAATCGGCCCTGGCCCCAAAGCCGGGTTTCTTATCGAGCGCGCCATGGCCGTGCCGCAAGCCGCGCTGCTTGGCCTTGAAATCCGGAAAAAATGGGCGACCGCTGGCGATGAGCACCTTGCGAAGGCTGGGCATGCCGCCCGGGCGCGTGTGCTTTGTGAGGACGCGCGCCTCGCACTTGGGCGCCTTGGTCCCGATCACTGCGTGCGTCGCGCCTTTGTACTCTTTCCCGATCCGTGGTGGAAAAAGAGGCACCACAAGCGTCTTCTTATGGGCGAAGTTTTTTTGAACGAAATGGCACGCCTGCTCGAACCTGGGGGAGAGCTTTTCGTGCAAACCGATGTCGACGAGCGTAGAGCGCAATACGAGCACCTTGTCTTGGCGCACGGTGCATTCGAGCCCGCAGGCGATCAGCCTTGCTCGCCCGTGCTGCTCGACAATCCGTACCACGCCCGAAGCCCGCGCGAACATCGCGCGATCGCCGACGGCCTTCCGGTTTATCGCCTGCGCTTCCGCCGCCTCAACCTCCCGCCAACCTGAAAGTTAGGCTGGAACAAGTTCGATGGGCTCCTGATTCACTTCAGGCGGAGGCGCGACAGCGTCAGGGCGGAAAAGTCGCTCAACCAATGCTTCGCGCAGCGATGCAATGGCTTCGCCGCGCGTCATGCCCTCACCCATGGCATTGGTCTCCTGACACTCGGCAGTCCAGTAGCCCGCCCCTTCAACGAGCAGGTAGGTGAACCTCATGGTGCTCGCTCCTTATGTCTTATGCCCTTCACTTATGGGCTGCTTCGGATCCGTACCCTCTTGGATTGAGCGCGCCGGAGGTGGAGCGGCGCGATGAATTGGATGAGACTTTGGATCGGGATTGACGCGCGGGCGCGGATGTGGGTGCTGCTGCTGGTATTGCGACGGCGGTTGCGACGGGCCCGAGATCATGGTTGATGTCGCTTGCACGACCAATGCCTGACAACCTAACAATTGAGGCCCCGATAACGAGGCTAAGTCTCATGGATTGAAAGGCGAAGAATGCGTCTTAGCGCGGTGCTCACGAAAGACGATCTGCTTGGGGCGATCGAACAAATCACGCCACTCGACGTCGAAATTAGCCGCCGCCCAAAGCGCGTGATCTCGCTTGGTCGTCCTAATCGCGCCGAGCTTGTTGCAGGCGCTGGGCTTCGCGCTTGCGGCTTTGCACATTTGCGTTGGGAAGTGGCCGGGCTCACCATTCCCGTCACAGTGCGATCATGGCAGATCCTGCTTGTACCCGCGGTGGCCATGAAAGACGGAGCCCAGGTGCTCGCATTCGATCCGATCCTCGAGGCCCTCGACTTCAAGCACGTTCCTGGTTTTCTCGACGAACGCATCGTCGAAACGGTGAACGAGATGCTTTCTGCCCAGAAAAGCAAGCTCGTGTGGAATTTCACCAAAACGCTCTCGCTTCACCGACCCTTGCCCGACAAGCTCACGCCGCACCGGAGGTTCGATCTGTTACCCGTGGATGGTGAGGTAACGGTTACGGCAAATGAGTTGTGGTTCACCCTCCATTTCAACGCGCACATTGGACCTCTTTCGATTTGACGCGAGGGTATCACTCTAATTTCTGCGCAAAGCGGTACGTACTGCTGCCTTCGCAAAATAGGGCACATCGCGCATGATGTAGCGCGGGAACAGGCGCCGCGGCTGCTGCGCGAAGCGGTATGCCCACTCGAGCCCGACCTTCTGCATCCACACCGGCGCGCGCTTGAGCAAACCGGCTGCCATTTCGAACGATCCGCCAACACCGATTGCAACGGGCACGCCGAGCTTTTCGCGGTTCTCTGCGATCCACTTTTCTTGCTTTGGCGCGCCAAAAGCGACGAGAAGAACATCAGGATTTGCCTTTTTCACTTCTTCGCGAATGCGATTTTGCTCGGCCTCGGTACCGAACGAGGCGAACGGCGGGCAATACGTTCCGACGACACGAGCGCCGGAGTAGCGCTTCTCGATCACGGCCTTTGCCATCTCCGCCGCGCCTTCGACACCTCCAAGAAAGAAAAGCGTAATGCCATGTTCGGCCGACGCTTGCCCAAGGGTCCAAAACAGATCGCTGCCCGCAATGCGCTCTTTGAGCGGATGGCCGCCAAGGCGTGAAAGCCAGACAACAGGCGCTCCGTCAGCAACAACGAGATCGGCGTCGTTGTACGCCGCAAGGAACGCAGGATCGGTCTCCGCTATCGCAAGATGATCGAGGTTACCCGTACAAACGTAACGTGCCTTGTCGCGCATTTTTGCGTAGTTCACGATGCGCGCAGTAGCTTCCCCCATCGTCATGTCGTCGAACACGAGCCTGCCAATGTTCACTTTCCGCATGCGCAATGGTGGATGTTACACGATTTGATTAAGGGTGGGGTACGCTAACCTGAAGCGCGTCATGAGAGTGCTCCACCTCACAACAGATTTTCCGTGGCCTGCAACGAGCGGCGGCTCGGTGCGCACAGTTTCGCAGCTCCGAATTTTAGCGTCCTTGCCAGAGGTCCAGACGATCACCATGCTCAGCGTCGCCGAAAACCCGGTTGACGCAAGCGCTTGCCGTGCACTTGCCAATGCCATTCCGAAGCTCTCTGTTGTGCCGCCTGTGTTTCATCCAGTGCACTTGTTCGACTTTGCGCGCTATGTGCCGCGTGTCGTTGCGCTCCGAGCTCTACGCGGCGTGCCGTACCTCGCGGGCAAGTGGGATTCGCGTGTGTTGCGGCAGACCCTTCGTCGTGAATTGCACGCCGCACCGATAGATGTGGTGTACATCGATCATTTGGGCATGGCCCGTTACCTTCCAGAAATCAAAGCCGCGCGGCCAAATGCCCACCTTGTGCTCGACCAGCACAACGTCGAAAGTGATTTCTTCAAGCAGTTCGCCGAAAGGCAAACGGGGCCAAAAAAGCTTATTGCATGGGCCGAGCATCGCGCGAGCGTTCGGTTCGAAAAGCGCGCGCTCCGCGGTGTCAACGCCGTGGTCGCGATCTCGAAGGAAGATGCCTCCCACTTCACATCGCTTGCGCACGTGCATGCCGAAGTTGTTCCCATGGTACTGCCCTTCGAACGCCGAACGCGTCCCGATCCCGGCAAGCCGAATCTCTGTTACGTCGGCAACCTTCGCTGGCGACCCAACGTCGAAGGGCTCGATTGGTTTTGCAAAGAAGTGTGGCCGCTGGTGCGCGCTCGCACGGGCGCAACATTGCAAATTGCAGGCATTGGGCTCAAGCCCGACGCATCGGGCACGCTCCCGGTGCCCGATGCATGGCGCACCGACGGCGTCGAAGTACTCGGCTTCGTCGAAGATCTCGAGCCGCTTTACGCTCGCTCCATAGCCATGATCGCGCCCGTCATCGGAGGCTCGGGCGTGCGCGTGAAATTGCTCGAAGGCTTTCGCGCCGGAATGCCCATCATCACAACGCCCGACGGCGCGTTTGGCCTAACGCTCACCGACGGCCGCGAGGCGCTCATCGCCAAGGAGCCGCACGCATTTGCTGACCGCATTGAGCGCATCGTCACCGATTGTGCACTCCGCGACCAGATCCGCAACGGCGCCTACAGCTATCTCGACGAACACCATTCGCTGGCGGTTGCACAAAAGATCATGCGCCGCGTCCTCGGACTGCTTTCGATTTGACGCGATCTCTTCGTTGGCGGCTGCGGTCCGGCCTCTGACGGAGCCGTGCGACGGCGTGTGCGTGTGCTATACAAGCACACGCACCAAAGCCGAAGCAGGCTGTTCCGGTCCGCTCCTCGCCGCCGCCTCGACCTCGCGTCAACTTGAAAGCAGTCTTTTTCATTTGCCGCGTCACATGGCCCCACTTTCGCATCACAATGCCGCATGGCCATGACAAAGCTCGCCAACAAGAAGGTTGCGATTGTCGTAGCCGATGGTTTTGAACAGGTCGAGCTGACCGAACCGAAAAAGGCGCTCGAGGCAGAAGGTGCATTGTGCGACGTTGTGGCGCCGAAGGCAGGCAAGGTCAAAGGGTGGAACGGCACCGACTGGGGCATGGAGATTACAGTCGACGTGGCTCTAGCCGAGGCCGACGCAAGCGCCTACGACGCGCTCGTGCTTCCCGGTGGCGTGATGAGCTCGGACACCCTACGCATCTTGCCGGGCGTGAGGAGTTTGGTCCGAAGTTTCTTCGCGGCGGGCAAGCCTGTTGCGTCCAGTTGCCATGGCCCGTGGACGCTCATCGATGCAGGCGTCATCGAAGGCGTGACCATGACGTCGTGGCCAACGCTCGAACAAGATCTCGTCAATGCAGGCGCCAGGTGGAAAGACGCGCCGGTGGTGTTCGATCAAGGGCTCGTAACAAGCCGCACACCTGCTGATCTTATCGCCTTCGACGCGAAAATGATCGAGGTGTTCTCAGGGCAAGCGGGGCAAACGGCGGTCTAGGCTTGCCGCAAGACGCCCCACTGCTATTCTCACATGTTACGAACGACGTCACGGGCACGGATCGAGACTCTCTCTTGGGGATCGGGCACGACTCGCAGACGCACGACGGAAGTGGCAATGGCGCAGTTCCTCCCCCGGCTCCTCCGAACGGCTCCACGCGGGTGGTGGACTGAGTTGATTGAGTATCGAGTGGTGCCGTTGGAAAGTGAATCGAGATGAGCTCGCGCCTCTACGTGGGAAATTTGTCCTACGAAACAGACACAGAGACGCTTCGTCAAGCCTTCGCAGGTAGCGGCGAGGTAACGGATGCGCACGTCGTTACAGATCGCGACAGCGGCCGGTCGCGCGGATTTGGCTTCGTCACCATGGCAACGCCGGATCAGGCCAAAAAAGCCATCGAAACCATGAATGGTGCGAACATCGACGGGCGCGCCATTCGAGTCAACGAAGCCGAGGAGCGGCCACGTGGTGGTGGCTTCGGCGGTGGGGGCGGTGGCGGTGGTAGCTTCGGCGGTGGGGGCGGTGGTGGTCGTGGCTATGGTGGAGGTGGAGGCGGCTTCGGCGGTGGTGGTCGAGGTCGCGATTCGGGCGGCGGGGGACGCGGCGGTCGGGGGGGCGGGGGACGGGGGTTCAGCGGCAGCCGCGGCAGATAGAACGCGTATTCGTAGGGGCAGACCCCCGTGTCTGCCCCATCTAGGGCGGCCACAGGGGGCCGCCCCTACACGATTTTAATGCGGTCACGCACCGCGGAAGTTGCAAACGACCTCTTCGAGGCGCTCGTCTTCGCCGTTATCGAAGAGCCCAACGGCAACCACATTGAGCCGATCGGGTTGCGCGAGCATTTGGGCAAGGGACTGAATTTCTTGTGGGGTCACTCGAAGGTTCGCAGCCATGCGCGCCTCTGGCGTTTCGAACCTGTCGACAAGAAGCCCACCCGCGTAGAAGCTTGCCAAATCTTCAGGCGAATCAAGCATCGCCTGAAGCTCCCACGCGTGTCGCCGCTGCGCTTTGTCAAGCTCGCTGCCTGTTGGCCCATGGCGAGCGATCTCGAGGAGAATTTCGAGGATCTCACGCGTAACAATGGAACTTCGCGCATGTTGGACGCCGGCCGAAAAGTCGAGCACGCCATCGTCTTCGTACCCGTCGAACGACGCACCAACGTCGTAGCAAAGGCCTTTGGCGTCGACGATGCGATGGTAGAGACGCGTTGACATACCGTCATCGAGCAAGCGCATGAGCATGTCCATCGCAGGGCGGTAGGTCGAGCGCTCGGACACGGCGCGAAAGCACACGCGCAATTCGGTTTGGCTCGAGACATTCTCGACAATCGAAATGCGTGGCTTGGTTTGCGTATGAATGGGAGCTAGCGTCTCGATGGCTTTGCCACGCGGTAGGTCGACGAAATAGCGGCTCGCCAGAGCCACGGCCTCGTCCGGATCGATGGCACCCGAGAACGCGAGCACACTGCTCGTGGTTGCGTAGTGTTGCGCGTGATGTGCGCGCAGCATGGCCTGATCGAAAGAGAGAACACGCTCCGCGTCGCCCGTAATAGTGAAACCAAGCGGATGCACTGGGTAGATGAGTTGACGCGATAGGTTGTCAGCGTCGACCTGGCGACCGTCGTCATCGAGATCTTCGAGGATCTCCTCACATACAATGTCTTTTTCGATTTCGATGTCGGCAAAGATTGGACAAGTGATGATCTCGCCAAAAAGGGCGCTTGCCTCGGTGACGAGCTCGGGCGGTACGGTAACTGAAAAAATGCCGGAGTCGACTTGCGTTGCGGCGTAAAGGCAGCCGCCAAGGCTCTCGACAGCGAGGTTGACCTCGTGCGCGCTCTTCAATTGGGGTGTGCCGCGGTAGAGCATATGCTCCAGGAAGTGCGACAGACCGTTGGTCTTGCGCGACTCGAAGCGCGAGCCCACTCGAACGTAAAGGGCAACGTGTGCGCGATGCAGCGCAGGCTGCGCTGCGACCACGACGCGAAGACCATGATCGAGGGTCGTAACGCGGAAAGGATGCTCGCCGCTCCGCTCACGAATGTCGCCGCCCATAGCTTATTTGGCCGCTTTCAAGTTGACGCGAGGTCGAGGCGGGGCCGAGGAGCGGACCGGAACAGCCTGCTGCGGCTTTGAGGACCGCACCGCAGGCCCCAACGAAGAGATCGCGTCAAATCGAAAGCGGCTCATGGGCCTTCGTCTTCGTCTTGCTGTGGTTCCGCGCCCGCGTCGGCCTTCGCACCAAAGACGTTGTTCTCGTCGATTTTCACTTCTTGCTTTGAAGCTTCGCGGAGACGACGAATGTAGAACGCAAGGGCTTCGGCTTGCTTGACGGCAAGCATGTTGGCCTTGAACGAATCGCGATCTTTGTCGAAGTCGGCGCGTGTGGGCACTGTTCTACCCTTGAGCGCAACGACAACGAAACCGTCGCTGCTGCGGATAGGGTCGCTTACCTCGGAGCTTTTTGCATCAAAAGCAAACTTCCTAACGGCTTCGTCGGCGTCGCGGGACAAATCCGAGATGGGTGGGCCATGGGGTGGGCCGTAGCGGCCGATCGAGGTGGATGCAACGAATTGCGGCCGCTGCGGATCGGTATCTGCGAATTGTGCCACGGCGGCCTTGACCGCACTTTCGCCTGGTGTGCCGCTTTTCATGTCATTCGCAATTTTTTGTGCGATTTGCTTGGAAAGCTCGAGGGACCGATCGTGCTTGTATGCTTTTACGATATCGTCGTTCGTGGCGTCGGCGCGCTTGATAACGTGATAGCCAAATTGCGTTTCCACGACGTCGGGCACAATCTCACCCGGCTTGACCGACTGAACGGCTTGCTGGAATGGCGCAACGAACTTTTCAATCGCATCGGCGGGGTATTCGCCGCCGTTGTCTTTGCTGCCCGGATCATCCGAAAATTCCTTGGCAAGCTTGGCGAAGTCTTCGCCTTTCTTCACTCGATCGAGAATGTCTACGGCTTTTTTTTTGGCCGCGGATTTGTCCTCGTCTTTCGTGCCACCAAATTTCACAAGAATGTGACGAACCGGCACTTTCACCTTGGCGAGATTCACCGTGTCTTTCGCCCACGCGGCAACATCTTTCGCGTCGGACGAAATGGCGTAATGTTCAAGCCAGCTTCGTCGGACAACAACGTAATCGACCGTTGCGCTCGTGCGTTCTTCCATGTAGCGACCGACGGCCTCGTCGTCGGCAACGCGCACCGGCGCGCGAATGAGATCGCGCATTTTCGCGGCCAAAATCTCGCGGCTTTGCCACTCGCGGAACTCTTTTGGTGAGCGACCGGTATATTGCTTGATGGCATTCCCATAGATTTTCAAATCAAACTGCTTGGTCTTCGGATCGGTAAACTGCATCATGATGCGACCGTCGTTGAAGCGAAGGTCGTTTATACGACGCATACTACGATCGTAGTTGAGCATTACATTGTCGGACGGAATGCTGACTCGAACGATCCCATGCATAATGGCGTCGGTGACTTCGTCGTCGCTCACGGTAAGGCCAAGGCGCGCGGCATCGTCCACGAGCAGCTCGCGTTCGATGAGCCCGTCGAGCACGATGCGCGACGCCATCGACTGCCTCATTTTGCCTGTTCCGTTCGCGAAAATGAGGCGATAGGCAGCACGGTGGGCCTTGGGGTCGATGCATGAGCCCTTGACGCGTGCAACGCAGACTTCGCTGAGGCTTCCAAGCTTTTTCCCCGCGGTTGGATTGAAGCCGAGCACGAAGACCAGAACCAGGCCGAGGACAATGACGCCATAGACAGCGGACCGAAGGCCCTTTTGCCGGAAAAAATCGAGCATGTACGGGGCGTGGCCATAACACGTCGCCGCGGCGCTTTCTATGCGACCGCAAGATCAGGCTCCTATGCTTCCGCGGCTTACGCTTTGCTAACGGTTCGCTGTAGCGAGAGCGCAAATTGTAGCCACGGTACCGCATCGCTGAAGCTCGCCACTTCGCGTGTGAACGAGACCTCGTAGGAAGTGTCGAGGATGCGTTCGGGATAGGCAGGATCTCGGATCGGGTTCACATGGGTCGAGATCTCGGCAAAGCCGCTCGCGAGCGCGGGCTCGGCGAGCCTGCGGACTCGTTCGAAAAGCATGGGCTCAGGCTCGGTTGGGAAGTCGGCACGCAGCGCGCCGAGCACGACGCGCACGCAAAAGCCGCTCGCAACGATACCGAGGCGCACGCCCGAATCGAGAATGAGGTTTTCGCGAACGCGCTCCGCGAGGACAACTTCCCCGGGCAGGGTGCGGAAAATCTCGAAGCCGCTCGCAACGAGCTCCTTCTTCAGTTGCGACAGGCTGGTCACTGTTTGACCACCTTCCCAGCCCTACTCACACCAAACGGAGACGGCAAAACTTTGCGTACGGCGTCGCGCTGGTCGGCTGGAATTTCCCAGCCAAGCAAGGCAAACATGTCCGCCATTTTCGTGCGGACGCGCACGCTTTCTTCGTCGACGAGCGCATTCACGAGCGGCGGGATGCTCGCCGGATCTTTCTGCGCAAAGGTGGCAGCAGCGGCATGGAAGCGAGCCGGCTCGTTCACGTCTTGCAGAAACGGCTCGACAGCAGCACGAATGCTTGAATGCTCATGCTCTTCGAGTGCCGCGAGAATTTGCAACTTTGGATCGACGAATCTCGAATATTCGGTATCCCATCGCGAGAGCAAGGCTACGAGCTCTTCGACGAGCTCGTCTTCGGACAGGAGCTCTTTCATGATGCGCATTGGCCAGGCCAAACTTTCGGCATTCGCTGCAAATGCGCGCACAGGTTCCAGCGCTTCGCGGCCCACGGACACGATGCCTTCGAACACGGCGTCTTTCTCTTCTTGATCGGTGATGGATGGATCGATCGCAAATGAGAAGCGACGCATGAGCCCCTCGACCGCGTCGGCCGTTTTCAACCTGCATAACTCCGCAATGGCTTCCTGGCGGTCGTAGGTCTGCGCGCGCTTGTTGCCAACGACGTCGGCCCACTTGGACGTCGCCGAGCTCACTCGCTTTTCGCCACCACCACTTTTGCTCTTGAACAAATCGAACAGTCCCATTGAAGCATCCAACCTACCACACGACTGCCGGACAGACTTCCGGCAGTCGTGTGGTAGGGCGCGGAAGTGGGTTCGCCGTCGTGTAAGATTTGGCGGTAGCAACGCATGGTCGACGCGCTTCTTCTCTCCGACCCGAGATTTTTTCGTCACCGCTCGAGTGCCTATCACCCTGAACGTCCCGAGCGGCTCGACGCCGCGCAAGCTGGTATCGACCGCGCTCGGCGCGCCGCGGGGCTCGCGTTCTTGCACGTCGAACCGCGACCGGCAACCGACGAAGAACTCGTGCGCGTTCACGACCGCCAATTCATCGATTGGCTCGAAACGCCACGTAGCGACTGCCGCCACATCGACGCAGATACCTACATTGGGCCGGCCAGCATCGCGACCGCCAAGCTCGCTGCAGGCGGCACCGTCAGCATGGTCGACGCCATTGTCACCGGGCCGATCTCCCGCGGCATCGCGCTCGTACGCCCGCCAGGGCACCACGCGCGGCCGAATCATGCCATGGGCTTTTGCCTTCTCAACAACGCGGCCATTGCCGCAGCCCATGCGAAAAGTAAAGGCTTGTCGCGTGTGGCCATCGTTGATTGGGATGCTCACCACGGCAACGGGACACAAGATGTATTCTACACAAGTCCGGAAGTCCTCGTTGTTTCGACGCACCAATATCCATTTTTCCCGGGCACCGGCGCGGCCGACGAAGTGGGTGCAGGCGAGGCAAAGGGATTCACGATTAACGTGCCGCTTCGCGCAGGTTGCGGCGACAGCGTGTACCGCGGAGCCTTCGAGCGCGTGATTTTGCCGGCTCTCGAGGATTACGCACCAGAGCTCATTGTCATCAGCGCTGGATTCGACGCCTCGGCGCGCGATCCGCTGGCCGAAATGACGCTATCGGCCGAAGCCTTTGGATGGATGGCGCAAAAGCTTCGACACCAGGCCGACCGGAGCGCCAAGGGACGAATTTTGTTGGTTCTCGAGGGCGGCTACGACCTTGTGGCACTACAAGCCGGCGTTTGTGCTGCTGCGCGCGGCCTTGTCGAAGGCACGGCCGTCGAGATTGCGCGCGATGTCGATCACCCAGACATCGCACGAGCCAGCGAGATCGCGAAGGCGGCCTGGCCCAGCATCAGCTAGACCGCTTGAAAGCTGTAGAGGCAGAACTAACTGAAGAGGTTTCGATCACTTTCGATCACTTTTTATACTTTTCCTGGAAACTTTTGACGTGACTGGCCGATGGGGAGGTTAGGCCACACTCACTGAAACACTCAGACCAAGTTAGGCACCTCCAATGGACAACCGCAGTAGGCTTGAAGAGATCAAAGCCGAGTTAGCCCGCCAAGACGCGGCCATCGCGTCCGCCATGCGCCGGCTCGACAGGCTTGGCAATATCCAAATCATCTTGCCCGCAGAAATGCTTCAAGAGCTTCAAGGGCTCGAAGAAGCAGTCAAACAACACACGGCTTACGCAAACTCACCCACCACACCCACCTTTGGACTTCGCGCTTGAAAGGAAATCATCAATGACAATCACACTGGCTGGCTTAAAAAGGGCCATGGACTTCATGGCCGCCACTGAGGCCTCTAACAATGCTACTGCTGACGCTGCTGCCGCCGGCGCCGATGTTGACCCCACGCAGCTCAAAGACGCGCAGCAATATTTCACTGCGAGCCTGAAAGGCATCGACCAGAACATCCAGACTAACGCAACCCAAATAGACCAACTGAACAAAGAGGAAGATGAGCTAAAGACACTTAAAAATGATATTGCGAATATGCCCAATCCCGCCGACCCTCAGACCAAGGAGCATATTCTCACAGAGATGAAAACCATCTACGACAGCCTGCCGGCAGACGACCCCGCGCGTGCCCAGCTCGATGATCTTTATCGCACTTTCGCACAACGTATATGCAATGACAATTTCCAGCAAACCTTTACGCCTGGGATTGGGTTTGAGGCTGGAGACTCTTCACTCTCGAGCTTGGCCAACGTTTCGCTGGATCAGCCCTTCAATGGCGCCTCGAATTTCGCCAATTATTTGGCTAATAAAAAGCCCGACAATCCATTCCAGAACGTTCCAGGAGTCAATACCCCGCCGCCCGACCCCACCGCGCCAAACCTAGCGCAGCCCCTGTGGTGCAACGTCATGTGCAACCAGGCAGACACCATCATCGCCGGCGTAGACACCAACATTCATAACAAAGCGAACGATCTCGCATCGCTGGTTTCGAAGCGCGCTGCGTATGCCGACAAGTTGACGGCGATTGCCGACGATCTCGAACGTGAAACAGGCGCGGCTGCATCGGACCCAACATCCACCGACACCACAACTTCATCGGCTTCAACCGATGAAGCGGCCGACCCAACATCCGTCGACACCACAACCTCGTCGACTTCAACCGATACAACATCACCAGATGTGACGCAGCAGCAGCTTGCCTGGATGCAAAAACGCCAGACACAAGAGCAGGATCAGCAGCAGCCACAGAGCCATCACCACCATCATCATCACTATTCTTCGCGGGCTTGAAACGACGCAGGCTTGAAGCGAGCGCGGCCGCAGCGCGTCGAAATCGCCTCTTTTCAGCGCAACTCGGTTGCGCTGAATTTGATAATCTAACGGCGATGCACACACGACGCCCTTCGCTGAGCCCGACATCCGTGGCTCTTTGGCAGAAGCGGAGCGTGAGCCACGAATGTCGGGCTCAGCGCACGAGGGTGCCGCCATGGTCCTCCGCGCATCCCCTGTATCGAACCGTGGCATGAGCCAGGCTCGCCGTGCCATTTTTCTCTGCCCGAGTGCAGCGACTCGGCTAGAGCGAGCCTCTGAGTTTCTCCGCACGCGACCGGCCGATGCACACGTCACCGTGGTCGGCCCGTCGATGAACGCGGCAGCCGAGGTTCTACGCCAAGCGCTGACAACTTCGGAAACCCACGCCTATTTCGGTTGGCAACGCACAACGCTTGGCGTGCTTGCCGTCACGCTCGCGCGTCCGGAACTCGCTCGCCGCGGCCTCATGCCGGCAACGCCACTCGCGATCGAAGCCGTGTGCGCTCGCCTGGTGCACGAACACCGCAACGAACTAGACCGCTTCGCACCGATCGACGACATGCCAGGGCTTCCGCGCGCGCTTGCCCGCACGCTCTCTGAACTGCGCCTCGCCCGGATCGCGGAAGCCCAAGCTCCGACCGATAGCGATCTCACCCGGTTGCTTCATGCATTCGACCATGAGCTCGACAGGTTAGGCCTGGCCGATCGCGCACGCATCCTCGAGCTCGCAACAGAGGCCGTTGCGCAAAAAAACGGAGAAACGGCTCTCGGGGCGGTCCTCTTTTATGATTTGCCAATCCATTCGCGCATGGAGGCCGATTTCCTTCGCGCCATCGTAGCCGCAGCACCGGCAGCCATGGCAACGGTGCCCTTGGGCGATGAGCGCACGCTCGCATTCACGAAAGAGGCTTTCGGCCCGGCCATCGCGATCGATACGATCGATTCATTGTATGGCACAACGAATCTCGGGCGGCTACACGCAGGTCTATTTGCAGACCACACGCCGGCCTCCCCCGCATGGACCAACGAAATCACCGTGCTCTCGGCTCCAGGCGAAAGCCGCGAGGCCGTTGAAATCGCGCGCCTCGTACTCCATCACGCCAGCCTCGGCACACCGCTCGACAAGATGGCGGTGCTCATGCGCACGCCGTTGTATAGTGCACACCTCGAAGAAGCCTTTCGCCGCGCCAAAGTGCCGGCGTTCTTCGCCGAAGGCCTAAAAGTGCCTGATCCGAATGGGCGCGCCATGCTCGCACTGCTCGCGTGCGGCGCGGAGGGGCTCTCGGCGCGCAGGTTCGCCGAATACTTATCGCTTGGCTCGCTTGGCTCGCTCGGCCCCGACCATGACATCGCCGAATGGGAGCGACTCATCGCGCAGGCGTCGGTCATCGGCGGCGTCGATCGTTGGGAGCGCAGGCTCGCGGGCCTTGCCGATAAATTCACCAAAGATCTGCATGCCTACGAAGACAAGGGTGAGAGCGTTCTCGGCGACGGCGTAAGGCGCGATCTCGACGCGCTCGAAGCGCTTCGGCGCTTCGCGCTGCCACTCATCGACAAGCTCGCATCGCTGCCTGGTGGCCCCCGGTCGACGCGCGCTACGGCGAGCTGGGGCGAGTGGCTCGATTGCCTTTGCGATCTTGCCGCAAGCGGCGTGCGCGAACCCGAGCGCATCATCGAACTATGTTCCGAGCTCCGGCCAATGGCCACGGTAAAATCTGTCGATCTCACTGAGCTGCGGCGCGTACTCGAGCCGCGCCTATCCGAACGCACTGTGCCGCAAGACGGTCATCATGACGGAAACCGCTACGGAAAGGTGTACATTGCAACCATCGATGAGGCGCGCGGCATGTCTTTCGACGTGGTCTTCGTGCCAGGTCTCGCCGAAAAAGTTTTTCCGCAGAAGGTCGTCGAAGATCCCCTCCTTCTCGACGATGCTCGCCACACGATCTCGCCCGATCTGCCAACGAACGATGACCGAACCGAGCGCGAGCGCCTCGCGCTGCGCCTTGCCGTCGGAGCAGGAAGTAAGAAACTTGTCCTTTTGTACCCGCGCCTCGACGTCGAACAATCAAGACCACGCACGCCATCGTTCTACGGGCTCGAAGTTCTTCGCGTTGCCGAAGGCGAGCTTCGTGGCTTCGAGCACATCACCGAAACTGCCGCCCGCCACGTCAACGCACGCATTGGTTGGCCCGCGCCAGCAAAAGCCAAAGACGCCATCGACGAAGCCGAGCACGATCTCGCGCTGCTCGATTCGATCCTCAAAAAGCCGGAAGCCGAAGGCATTGGCGAAGCGCACTACCTGCTCACCGCCAACTGTCACCTCGCGCGCGCGCTGCGCTTTCGCGGCCGGCGGTGGCTCAAACCATGGCGGGCATGCGACGGCCTCGTTGACCCAGCGAGCGAAGCCCTTGCGGCAATCCGCGAGCATGCGATGGGCCAGCGCTCGTTTTCGCCAACGGCACTGCAGAATTTCGCGGCGTGTCCTTACCGCTTCTTCCTTTCGGCCATCCATAAGCTTGCGCCGCGAGAAGATCTTGCGCCCACCCAAGACTTGGATCCATTAGCGCGCGGATCGCTCGTTCACGAGGTGCAGTTTCTGCTGCTCACGAAGCTGCATGCCGAAAAGCTTCTGCCAGTCACGCCGGCGCGCCTCGATGCGGCGCAAGCCATGCTCGATGTCGTATTGCGCGAAGCTTCAGCCGAAGCGAAAGACCGCCTTGCCCCGTCGATTGACCGCGTTTTTGCCGATGCCATCGACAGCATCGGAGTCGATCTGCGCGAGTGGCTAAGGCGCATGGCCGACGAGCCCGACTGGGTGCCCGCATTCTTCGAACTCTCGTTCGGCCTCAAAGACCGTCGCGATCAAGACCCCCACAGCAAACACGATCCCGCCGCGCTCGATGTCGGCATTTTGCTTCGTGGTTCGATCGATCTGGTCGAGAAACACACCAGCGGAAAGCTGCGAGCCACGGATCACAAAACCGGCAAAGTTCGCGCGAAGCTTGGCGAAACAGTCATTGGCAAAGGCGAAGTTTTGCAGCCGGTTTTGTATGCACTCACCATCGAAAAACTCTTTTTTAATACGAAGATCGAAGGCGGACGGCTTTATTACTGCACAACTCTTGGCGGCTTTACGAAAGTCGATATTCCTCTCACCCAAGAAGCGCGCACTGCTGCCAGGCTCGTCGCGACAACCGTGGGCGACGCCATCCAAACCGGCTTTCTGCCCGCCGCGCCAGCCGAAGGCGCATGCAAGTACTGCGACTTTCGCCCCGTTTGCGGCCCCTACGAAGAGATCCGCACGCGCCGCAAAGCCCGTGAACGCATGGGGCCTCTCATGGAACTTCGCAACCACCGATGAATGACACAATGGCCCAAGCCACCCATCCGCTCATCGACCCGCTCATCGACGAGAGCGCCCGCCGTAGCATCGCTTGCGATCTCGACGCAACGCTCGTTGTCGAGGCCGCTGCGGGCACGGGCAAAACAACGGCGCTCGTTGAGCGCATCTTGTCCCTTTTGCGGTCCGGCAAGGCAACGCTCCGAAGTCTGGTCGCAGTCACTTTCACCGAGAAGGCCGCAGGCGAAATGAAGCTGCGCCTGCGCACAGAGATCGAAAAAGCCAGAAGCGCAGCAAGCCAAGGAAGCCAAACGAATGCCGAAAACGAGCGAGTGAACCTAAACCGCGCGCTTTCCGAGCTCGAGGCCGCACACATTGGCACAATACACGCATTTTGCGCTGATTTGCTTCGCGAAAGGCCTGTTGAAGCGAAAGTGGATCCGCTTTTCGAGGTCGCATCCGAAAGCGAATCTGAGCGCATTTACGGTGAGGCTTTCACGCGTTGGTTCCAAAATACATTGAAAGATCCCGGCGAGGGTGTAGCGCGCGTGCTAAGGCGCGCGAGCCGCGAGCGCGAAGACGACGGCCCCCAAAAAGCGCTCTACTTGGCCGGACTCAACATCGTTGGCCAACGCGATTTCCCAACGCCGTATACGCAACCGGCGTTCGACCGCAAAGGGGCCATCGATGCCGCCGTAGAGAGGCTTCGATCGCTTGTCGATTATGCGCCAAAGGGTTCGCCGGAAAGCTGGCTCACCCAAAGCCTGCTCGAAATAGGCCGCATCTTGTTCGAGATCGATCGTCGCCAAGGGCCGCGCGATCACGATGCAGTCGAAGCTTGGCTTCGCATGCTCGCGCGAAGCAAGTGCTGGGGCTGGAAGGGCTCTGGGCAATGGTTCAATCGCGCAGAAGGCGTCACACGCCAGAGTGTGCTCGACCTTCGTGCAGCCGTGAAAGAAGATCTCGATCGCGTGCTCGACGCAGCCGATGCCGATCTTGCGGCGCTCCTTTTCCGCGAGCTGTGGGCTGCGCCAAAAGGCGATCCGCATTTGGCGCGCGATGGCCAAAGCGGCCATGCCGAGCGTGGCATCGTGCACGCGTACGAAGAGCTCAAAGCGCGCGCGGGAAAACTCGACTTTCTCGACCTGCTCGCACGAACGCGCGATTTGCTCGTCACAGGCAATGCTGTCCGCCGCGAGCTTCAAGCGCGCTTTACACACTTGCTCGTCGACGAATTTCAAGACACCGATCCCCTGCAGGCCGAAATCCTCCTCTTGCTTGCCGCGAGCGATCCAAAAGCTATCGATTTTCGTCAGGTGCGCGTCGTGCCAGGCAAGCTTTTCGTCGTCGGCGATCCGAAGCAATCGATCTACCGCTTCCGGCGCGCCGATATCGCGCTCTACGAAACAATCAAAGAGCAGCTTTTGCGTGATGGCGCGAGCCTCGTGCATCTGCAAACGAGCTTCCGGAGCGCGCCGTCGATCCAACGGTTCGTCAACGCCGCGTTCGCGCCGCTCATGCAACCAAACGAGCAGCGCTCGCAGGCAGCCTACGTTCCGCTCGCGCCGTTTCGCGCCAATCCCGAAGGGCAACCAACCATAATCGCCTTGCCTGTGCCGCGCCCATACACCGATTTCGGGCGCATCATGAATTTCAAGATTGACGAGTCTCTGCCCGATGCCGTTGGTGCATTCATCGATTGGCTCGTCACGAAAAGCGGTTGGACCGTAACCGACCGAGGATCGACCGAGCGCGTGAAAGTCGAATCACGCCATGTGTGCCTCTTGTTCAAGCGCCTTCAAAGCTTCGGTACCGACGTGACAAGGCCCTACGTACGCGCTCTGGAAGCGCGGCGTTTGCCGCACGTGCTCGTTGGGGGCAAAAGCTTCCACGAGCGCGAAGAAGTCATTGCCATCCGCAATGTGCTGTCGGCCATCGAGTGGCCCGACGACGCAATGAGCGTGTACGCAACACTTCATGGCCCATTTTTCGCGTTTTGCGACGATGCGCTGCTCGCGTTCAAGCACACGCAAAAACACCTTCACCCGCTGCGCGAACGAAACGATGGCGCATTGACCGATCTCACGCGCCCTGTCGCAGATGCCCTCGATGTGCTCGCGCGACTGCATGCGGGACGAAACGAAAAACGCATTGCCAACACCCTCGCGCAGTTTTTGGAAGCCACACGTGCACACGCAGGAGTAGCGATTTGGCCTACTGGCGAGCAAGCTCTCGGCAACATCCTTCGCGTGCTCGACATGGCACATCGCTTCGAGCAAAAAGGTGCAACATCGTTCCGTGGCTTCGTGACGAGCCTCGATGACGAGGCCGAGCGCGGCGGCGCCAGCGAAGCGCCGGTCGTCGAAGAAGGCACCGACGGCGTTCGCATGATGACCGTGCATCGTGCCAAAGGCCTTGAATTTCCTGTTGTGATCCTTGTCGATCCCACGGCGAACGCAACGTTCCGCGCGCAGCCCTCGCGCTACGTCGACTCTTCGCTGAAGCTATGCGCAATGCCACTTTGCGGAGCAAGCCCAAAGGATCTCACAGACCGGCGCGACGAGCTTCTTTCTGCGGATCGCGCTGAGGCCGTGCGCCTGCTCTATGTTGCGACGACACGCGCACGCGATCTCCTCGTGGTGCCAGCTTTGGGCGACGAGCGCGACGAAGCAACCGATGGCTGGCTCGAACCGCTCACGCCAGTCCTGTACCCACAGTCGACCAAACGGCGTGCCTCGTTGCCGGCCCCGGGCTGTCCGCCCTTCGGGCAAGACACTGTCGTTGACCGACCCGAACGCGCACGGCGCAGCACGGCGCAGGCCATTAGGCCAGGGCTGCACCGACCGAGCGCGGGCCAACACAACGTTGTGTTCTGGGATCCGTTGGCCCTCAAACTTGGTGTTGAACAAGACGCGGGCTTACGCCAGCAGCGGGTGCTTTCGGTCGACGAAAAAGGCACCGTGGCCCAAGACGGCATCGAGCAGCATGCAGCTTGGCTGCGTGCACGAAGCGACGCCATCGCCGCGGCGTCAGCGCCGAGCATCGCGGTCTGCACCGTAACCGACATGAAAGACGAAGCCTCGGCAGACATTGCGATGCCGGTGAGCTTTCTTGCAACCGACGCATCACGCTTGGCCCGCCCGAATGGACAGCGTTTTGGAACTCTGGTTCACGCCATGCTCGCGACCGTTGCGCTCGACACGGATGTGCAATCGATTGCTGACGCCGCGCGCATTCAGGGCTGCATCGTGGGCGCATCCGGCGAGGAAATGAACGCGGCGCGCAGTGCAGTGGCAAGCGCGCTCGAGCATCCGATCTTCGCCCGAGCACGCAGCGCAAGACGCGTTGAGCGCGAAGCGTCGGTGATGATGCGCAGCGAAGATGGCACTATCGTTGAAGGCGTGGTCGATCTCGCGTTCGCCGAGGCGGGCGAGGCGGGCGAGGCGGGCGAGGCGGGCGAGACTGGTAATACGGATCCGCCAAACTGGGTAGTCGTTGACTTCAAAACCGACCCAGACATTACCGCGCGCAAAGATTCGTACATCAAGCAAGTCAATGCCTACGCACGCGCCGTCGCGATGGCCACGGGCACCAAACGCGTTACTGCCATCATCTTGTCGGTATGAAAAAATTGATTTTACTCCTCCTGGTTACCGTAGCCGCGTGCACCGCGTGCCATGGCGAAGCGCAAGTGCCCACGCATGCCGCGGCCAATGCCGGCGCCACCGACACCGATAGCGCTGCCCCGCCAAGTGCTCGTGTGGCCATGGCTCTGGCGCCGCTCGATGTCGATCCGGTTGCCGTCGGCCTTGCCGGCATCGAGCATCTCTGCGACGCAAGCCTCGCACGCGCGGAAAGCTTGCTTGCCGGCATTCGAGCGATGACATCAAAGCCCGACGCGGAGCTCACCTGGGAGACCACGCTCGGCAAATTCGATTACGCAAAGGCAGCGCTGGGCAACGCCGGTGACTTCCCTGCCCTCATGGCCGTCGCACACCCCGACGCAGCCGTCCGGCAAAGTGCCAAAGCCTGCGAGCCGAAGATCGACGCATTCGAAACAAGCATGTGGCTCGACGAGGCGCTCGCGAATGTCGTCAAACGCTATGCTGCAAAGAGCGAGCCGCTCAGCACGCCGAAAAAACGCTTTTTGGAGCGCGTTTTGCGCGAGTTCCGACGCAACGGTTTGGAGCTCGACGAAAAGGGACGAGCGCGTCTGCGCGAGTTGAACGAAGAGCTCACGAAACTCGGGCAAGACTTCGAGGCCAACGTGGCCGCCTCACGCCTCATTGTGGAAGCGTTGCCGAACGAGCTCGTGGGCTTGCCAAACGAGTGGCTTGCCGCGCATAAGCCAGGGGCCAACGGCAAAATTGAAATATCCACGGATTATCCGGATTACTTTCCGGTCATCACGTATGCCAAAAACCGAAAGCTGGCACTTCGACTTTTCAAGCAATTCGAGAACCGCGCGGCCGACAAGAACGTCGACATCATTGAAAAAATCCTCGTTTTGCGAAGCGAAAAGGCAAAGCTTCTCGGCTATCCAACGTGGGCCGATTACGTGCTGCAAGAGCGTATGGCGAAAAGTCCAAAAGCCGTCGCCGAATTCCTCGAAGGGTTGCGCAAGCACCTCGCGAAAAAGTCAGAAGCCGAACTCAAAGAATTCCGCGCCATGCACGTTTTGCTCGGCGGGAAGAGAAACGACGTATTGCCGCCATCCGAGCGCCTCTATCTCGAAGACCAAGTGCGGCAAGCGAAGTACGGTGTCGATTCGAAAGAGATCAGCCAATATTTCGAAGTCAGTCGAGTCAAAAAAGGCCTTCTCGAAATCACCTCAAAAATGTTTGGCATCCAATTCCGGCCGGCACCTTCGCTACCAACCTGGCACCCGGACGTCGAGGCCATGGAGGTAACCGACGCAAACAACCAGCTGCTTGGGCGTTTCTACTTCGACCTTTACCCGCGTGAAGGCAAATACAAGCATGCGGCTGTTTTTGGCATTCGCGACACGGTAAAAATGTCCGACGGCTCGCGTCTTTTTCCTATTGCGGCCATCGAGTGTAACTTCCCCAAGCCTGGCGGCGCTGCGCCGGCGCTCATGACCCACCACGATGCGGTCACGTTCTTTCACGAATTCGGCCACGTTTTGCATCACGTGCTCAGCACGTCGGAGCTATCAACCTTTGCGGGCACGAACGTCGCACGCGACTTCGTTGAATCGCCATCGCAGTTGCTTGAAGAGTGGGCATGGTCGAAAGAGGTGCTCGATCTCTTTGCACGGCACTATGAATCTGGCAAAGCCATGCCCGAAAAGCTCTATGCATCGCTCGTGCGCTCGCGCAGCTTTGGTCGCGCGCTAGCAACGGAGCGGCAGCTTTTCCTCGCTGCACTCGATCAGGCCTACCACACGCGCCAGCCTCAAAATGGCAAAAGCATTGACAGCACTCGAGTGCTCGCTGAAATCAACAATGCTTACACCGCATTCCAATACGTGGAAGGGACCCACTTTCAGGCAAGCTTCGGTCATCTCATTGGCTACGACGCTGGCTACTATGGGTATCAGTGGGCGCTCTCCATCGCGCAAGATCTCTTCACGCGATTCAAAAAAGAAGGCATGATGAATTCGAAAACAGCCGCCGAATTCCGTGCCGCAGTGCTCGAGCCAGGCGGCTCGGACGACGAGTCGAAGCTCGTAGAGCACTTCCTCGGCCGCCCACCCAACGACGCGGCCTACAAAGCTTTTTTGCTCGAGTAGGGGCGCAGCATGCTGCGCCCCTACTGCGCACCGCCCGCTAGTCTCAGAGCATGTTTACCAGCCTGCTGCGCGAATCGATGCGTCGGTTGGGCGCTGCGGTGCCTGCGCACGTACCACAACGTACGCTTACGCGGGCTCCTCGCGTCCGCCCTAGCCTCAATTCGCTCGCGACGGCTGGTAAACATGCTCTCAGAGTAGGTTTGCTGCGAGCTCCGCGAGCTCACTTCGTTCGCCGCGCGTGAGTACGACGTGTGCGGCGACACGCTGCCCGCGAAATCGATCGGCTGCGACCGATAGACCGTTCGACAAACTATCGACGTAAGGATTGTCGATTTGCTCCGGATCGCCTGTGAGCACGATCTTCGTGCCGTCGCCCGAGCGCGTGATAATCGTTTTTACCTCGTGCGGCGTGAGGTTCTGCGCTTCGTCGACGATGATGTACTGCTGCGGCAGCGAGCGACCACGGATGTAAGTGAGAGGCTCGACTTGAAGTTGCCCACTTTCAAGCAGCTCGGCATACGCGCGCGGTCCCATTTTTTTGCCGCTGGTACCGCTCGAAAAAAGAAACTCGAGATTGTCGAAAATCGGTTGCATCCACGGATTGAGCTTTTCGTCGACGTCGCCAGGCAAAAAACCGATGTCACGGCCGAGCGGCATGACGGGACGTGAAACGAGCATGCGCGTGTAGAGGCAATCTTCCACTGTGCTTTTGAGGCCCGCGGCAAGAGCAAGAAGTGTTTTGCCTGTTCCTGCTTTTCCGACAAGCGTGACAAGACGGATTTGTTCGTCGAGAAGCAAGTCGATGGCGTGGCTCTGTTCTTTGTTGCGCGGACGAATACCGACAATTCCTTCTCGAGGTGTGCGCAAACTTACGATTTGGCGCCTCGCCGCGTCGTACCGGCCAAGAGCCGTGCGCTCGCCGCTCGCTCGATCGCCTCGATCGCGCAGGAGCACGGACATGTTGGCAACGAGAAACGCACCAGCAGCGCGCGCAGCAGCATGGCCGTCGCCCGATGAGAGCGACGAGGTGCTTGGTCGTTCAGCCTTCTCGCCCTTTTCGGGTGCAAGGAACGACGGCGGCGGCGTGTAGCGGCCTTCTTGAAAAAACATGTCCATGTCGCCCGTCGAAACTTCGAGCTCTCGGCTGCCCGTTTCGAGACGCTGAGGCTCGACACGCTGGTTTTCGTACGTTTCGGCCACCATGCCGAGCGCGTCGGCACGGATGCGCAGGTTCGTGTCCATCGTGACGAAAACCGTTGGCGTATTCAGATCGGCTTCGCGCACGTCAAATGCGGTTTGGAGAATGGCTGCATCCATGGCCGCCTTGTCGATGGCGCTTGGCAACTCGGGATGAAGCTCTGGAACGGCCACTTTGAGAAAGCCGCCCGTGGCGAGCGTTACGCCCGTGGCAAGCGACTCGCCCGACTCGCGCAGCTCGTCGAGCAACCGAACGACCTGGCGCGCATTTCGGCCGCGTTCGGTTCCTTCGCGCTTGAACTGGTCGACTTCTTCGATGACGAAGATTGGAATAATGACGTTGTTGTCGTCAAACTTGCAGATCGCATACGGATCGTGAAGCAGTATATTCGTGTCAAGAACGTAGTTTTTTTTCATACGGCGGCACCAACTTGCGCTTATCACGCTTTCAAGTCGAGCACCTGCTTGCCACGGCCATGCGCACGGTGCGCCTGCTTGGCTCGGTTGTCCCACGCAATGCTCTCGAAGAGCGCGCACGCATACTCGCGGCGTTGAAAGCCGGACGCATCGCGATGCCGCGCTGGACCTATGCGCGGCATTCTCACACAACGGTTCAACGGGCCCTCGAGCACGCAGGCGAGCACCTGATGCGGCTCGACCACGAGGCCCACCCCATCGCCCAGCTCTACGCAGCACGAGCACGCGAGCTTGCGATCGAAGCAGCCATTGCAAGCGCGGCGGGCACGTCGGCCGTGCGGACGCTCGGGCGGGCGCGCTTCGGCACGGTGAGTCCGAAAGCTACCCGTCTCGCACGCTCTTGGATCGCTGAAAGCTGCGAGGCCAAGCGGCCAAGCCGCGAACGCACAATCAACAGCGATGCACCGGAAGCCGGATCGCTGCTCACGCGCATGCGCGAAGAAGTGAGCCGGCAACACCTTGCGTTTGCGGTCGTCGTAGAACCATCTTTGTCTGCGCTTGCGGCAACAGGAGAGCGTGCCATTTTCGTCGCCTCTGGGCGGCGCGTTACCGCCAACGATGTCGAGCGCACAGTCATGCATGAAGTCCTTGCCCATGCGATCCCACGTGCGCGCGCCATGCGCGAGCGCCTGGCGATTTTCGAGATTGGCACGGCCCGCGGCATTGACCATCAGGAAGGTCTTGCGCTCGTGTTCGAAGAGCGTCGTGGCTTTCTCACGCCACGGCGCAAACGTGCGCTAGCCGCGCGCCACCTTGCGGTTCTTGCGATGGATGACGGCGCAAATTTTTGCGACGTTACGCGCGCGCTCGTAGAAAACTTCGGGCTTTTGCCAGAACAAGCCATTTTGGTTTCGGAGCGTGCATTCCGCGGAAGCGACGGCAGCAGCGGCGGCCTCGGACGCGAACGCATCTACATGGAATCGTATGTGCAGATGCGCGACTACCTCGCGCAGCATCCGCAAGGCGAAGACATCCTCACGCGCGGGCAGGTTGCCATCGATGCCGTCGCCGTGCTTAACCGCTTTCGAACGCTATAAACCGAATTTGTCTTGAAGGTATTCCATGCAACCCTCACGCACATCGGCATCGAAGACACGCGCAAAGTGCGAGTGGGCTTGCTTTGCGAGTTCCCCCAGCGTGGGCACACGCTGACCAAGTGCTTTTAGCGACGTCACGCCGAGCTGACGGATCCCGCATGGCACGATGAGGCCAAAGCCCTCGAGATCGGTCGCGACATTGAAGGCAAAGCCGTGCATGGTGATCCAGCGTGACAATCGCACGCCAATGGCGCCAATCTTTGCGAGACGCATGCCGTTCGGTTCGCCCGCCGACGCCGCCAGAGCGCGCTCGCTGTCCCATTGTGCAGGATCGCTTTCGTCAACCCAAACGCCAATGTGCTTTTGCGATCCCGGAATGACACCCGCGCAAACACCGTGGTCGCGCGCAAGGCCGATCATGATGGTGGCGAGATCATGCACGTACTTGCGGACGTCGCAGCGATCGGGACAAAGGTTGATAATGGGGTAGCAAACAAGCTGCCCAGGGCCGTGAAAGGTGACGTCGCCGCCCCGGGCTGTTTCCACGAGCGCGACGCCCCGCTCACGCCGCTCGCTCGTGGTGGCGATGACGTTGTCTTTCTTCGCACCGCGACCGAGTGTGATGACCGGATCGTGCTCGAGCAAGAGCACGACGTCGCCAACATCGCCTTTGATGCGCGCCTCGAGCAGCTTCTCTTGAAGTGCATGCGCACGATCGTAGGCCATGCGCCCTAACCAATACGCCGTGATCGTGCGGCTCATGGGATCGCCAGTCTAATCGGTGCGGTAGTTCGGTGCCTCCTCCGTAATTATGACGTCGTGCACGTGGCTTTCGCGCAACCCCTGCGAGGTGGATCGAATGAACTTCGCGTTGGTGCGAAGGTCTTTGATGTTGCGCGAGCCGGTGTAGCCCATGCCCGCGCGAAGACCACCGACGAGCTGGTGAAGAATGGATGCAAGCGCTCCGCGATGTGGAACGCGCCCCTCGATTCCTTCGGGCACGAGCTTCTCGTCCGCCGTACCGCCTTGCCCGTAGCGATCTTTGCTACCCTTTTTCATGGCGCCGATCGAGCCCATGCCGCGATAAACTTTGTAACTTCGACCCTGGAAAAGAACCAGATCACCCGGAGCTTCGTCGGTGCCGGCGAAGAGCGAGCCGATCATCACGGCGGAAGCGCCTGCCGCAATGGCCTTGGTGATGTCGCCCGAGTGCTTCACGCCGCCGTCGGCGATGATGGGCACGTCGTGACGATCGGCAACGTGCGCGCAGTCACTGATTGCGGAAATCTGCGGTACACCAATGCCAGCAACCACGCGCGTGGTGCAAATGCTGCCTGGGCCAATGCCGACTTTCACGCCGTCGGCGCCGGCGTCGATCAGCGCCTCGGTGGCTTGCGCGGTGGCAACGTTGCCGGCTATTACGCTAATGTTCGTAAACGCTTTTTTCGTTTCGCGGACAGCGTCGATAACGCCAACGTGGTGACCGTGCGCGGTGTCGACCACGATGAGATCGACACCCGCCGAAACGAGAGCCGCGACGCGCTCGGCCCGCTCCGGGCCCGGACCAACAGCCGCGCCAACCCGCAAGCGGCCTTTGCTGTCTTTGACGGCGAGCGGGTTGCGATCGGCCTGAAGGATATCTTTGATGGTAACGAGCCCAACGAGCTTGCCACCATCGACGACCAAAAGCTTCTCGATGCGGTGCTTGTGAAGCAGCATTTTCGCTTCGTCGGCCGACACACCGGGCGGTACCGTGACAAGCTCCTTGGTCATGAGCGTGCTCACCGGTTGATCGAGGTTTCGCTCGAAGCGAATGTCGCGCGCTGTGAGAATTCCGACCGGCACCTCGCCCTCGACAACAGGAACGCCGGAGATGTCGTGCTCGTGCATGATGTGCATGGCTTCACGCAGCGACTGATTCGGTCGCACGGTAATTGGCGCGAGCACCATGCCGCTTTCGGCGCGCTTGACTTTCTCGACCTCGCGCGCCTGCTGTAGAAGAGTAAGGTTCTTGTGCAAGATGCCGAGACCGCCTTGGCGCGCCATGGTGATGGCGGCTCGCGCTTCGGTCACCGAGTCCATCGCAGCGCTGACAAGCGGGATGTTGAGCTCGACGCCGCGGCAAAGTCGGGTGCGAACGTCGACATCACGCGGCAGCACCTCGCTGTAAGCAGGCACAAGAAGAACGTCGTCAAACGTCAGACATTCGCGAAGTTGGTCATCCAGCATCAGTGCATGCCTCGGTGCACGCCTCACTAGCGCGCTCGGTGCGCGAAAGGAAGCAACGCCAGACTAGTCGGGCACCTTGTTGCCTTTGGCGATTTCTGCCTCACGGTAGTCGTCGAGACCTGCGCAGAAGTCGTGCGACAGTAGCGGATCGAATTGCGTGCCGGCACATCGCTCGATTTCGGCAACCGCGACCTCGTGTGGAAGCGCACGGCGGTAGGCGCGGTCGCTCGTCATCGCATCGTAGGTGTCGGCAACCGCGATGATGCGCGCAATGAGCGGCACGTCGTGCCCCTTGAGACCGAGCGGATAACCCCGCCCGTCCCAGCGCTCGTGATGGAGATGCACGCCAGGAATGAGCGGATGCAAAAAGCGAATCGGCTCGAGGATATCGAGCCCAAAACCAGGGTGACGCTTGAAAGACTCGTACTCGATTTGCGTGAGCCTGCCAGGCTTGTTCAGATTGAGCACGCATCCAATTTTGCCGATGTCGTGCATCAGCGCGCTTTGCCGAATGATCTCGACTTGCTCCGGAGGCAAGCCTAAGCGCACAGCCAGATACACCGCATAGAGCGCCACGCGGTCGGAATGGCCAGCCGTGTAGCGATCCATCTTGTCGATCGCTTTGGCAAGGCCTTCGATGGTCTGCTGAAAAGTTGCGCGGAGATCTTCATAAAGGCGCGCGTTTTCGATCGCTGCAGCGGCGCGTGAGGCGACAATCGACAAAAGCTTGCGCTGCCCTTCGTTGAAGCGCTTGCCGCTGGTGTAGCTGACGACACCTATCCATCCCAAAAGGCGCTGTTTCATGCGCAGCGGAGCCGCGATGAGAGACTGTATGGGAAAAGCCAGCTCGCTTTGGAGAAAGCGCGCGGCCTTGGCGCCGTGCTCGAGCAACGTGCTGTCGCGCGACAAGTGCTCACGAAACGCTGCTTGGTCGAAGGTGCCGAAGGCGCTGGCGCTCACGTCTTTCAGCGCGGCGGACCGAAGATGCTCGGGCGGCAAAAGGCGCTGGCGTTCGTAGTGGTTGCCCTCGCCGTCGTCGAGCCAGATCGCGACGAAGTCGCCGTGGATTTCGTGAATGGCCGCATCGCCAAGGGTGGTGAGCACTTCTTCGAGCGAGAGGCTCGCGGCAATGGCTTCGCTCACTTTGTAAAGAGACAGGGCTTCTTTGAGCCGGAGGTTTTCGGCTGCAAGGCGCTGCTTTTCAAGCCCGCGCTGCACGACGTGGATGACCTCTTCGACCTTGAAGGGCTTCAAGATGTAGTCGTAGGCGCCGCGCTTCATTGCGTCGATCGCGGTCTCGACAGTGCCGAAGCCCGTCATCATGACGGTAAGCGCATGGGGCGCTCGGGTGCCAACGGCCTCGAGCAGCTCGATGCCGCCCATACGCGGCATTTTGAGATCGCTGATGACGATATCGTATTGTGCGTGCGACAGTTCGGAAAGAGCAGCCTGGCCGTCTTCGGCCGTGCGCACCACGTATCCTTCCATGCCGAGAAAGTCGGCAAGAATGTCCCGAATGAATTTTTCGTCGTCGACGATGAGCACCCGCGGACATTCTTCGCTATTCGTGGTCATCGGTCGGGCCAATCACTATAACAAAGACGAAACTCCTTTGAGTCTTTCCCCGCGCATCTTGCGCCACCCGAGGCGCGAATCGGTGGTTCCACTTGCCATCTACATCGGCATGGCCGCCCTCGCAGTAGTCCTTGCGTTCGTCCGCGGCAGAAGCCCCATCGCGACAACCGCGGCGTTGCCTGTGTCGCCGCTCGTTGGCCAAGCGCTGAGCCTCGTACTCGGCGTGGTGCTTGCGGTGGTAACGATCAGCACAACTCGCTACAGCGTGCGCCACTGGGGCTGGGCGCGCGTGCTTCATAGCCATCTTCAACCCGCCGTGCGCAGCATCAGCGAGAAAAATGTCGTTGTGCTGGGCGCTCTCGGCGGCGCTTCAGAAGAACTTTTCTTCCGCGGTCTGCTCACCGTTACCTTGGGCCTTTGGCTCTCGTCGCTCGTCTTCGGATTGCTGCATCAAGCACCTGGCCGCGCACGATGGATTTGGGCAGCGTGGGCGACTGTGATGGGGTTTGTCTTTGGTTTGATTTTTCTCGCAACCGGCAGTTTGCTCGGCAGCATTGTCTCGCACGTGGCCATCAACGTCGTAAACTTACGTTTCGTACGCGACACCGATCTCGAGCCGCCAACGCCGCGTCTCGGCGGCCTGCTTATCGCATCAAATCGAAAGCAAGAGCCGAATCACGACATGGTTTCGGAAACTCCGAGGGCTTCGAGATAAGCGGCGCGCACCTCGCGCCTGACCGCCCGATAGCGTTCGATGAGCGTGTCCGCGGCAAGGCCATGGGAGCCATCATCGCGAAACCCCATGCGCCGAGCAAGCGAGGATAGCCCTGGTGCGCCTTCTTCAATGATGCTTCGGCTCGTGCCATGTACAATGCGCAGCGCCTGCTCGAGACGCCGCAACATTGCATAGCTTTCGCGCAGGACGGCCGCCGCGGCTGCATCGAGATAACCGCACGCCTCGAGTGCACCGAGCGCATCGTCGGTGTTCGTCGTGCGCACGCGCGGATCGCCACCGTATTTCATCTGGAGCCATTGCGCGGCGAACTCGATGTCGACGATGCCGCCGCGACCGAGTTTGACGTCGTAGCGCCTTGGTCCCTCGCGACCAAGTTCGTGCTCCATGCGCATACGAAGATGGTGCACACGAGCAGGATCGGGCGCGCCACGTCCGTAAGCGATCTTGGTGGCCATTGCGACAACGCGCTTGCCGACAGCAGCGTCGCCTGCGCACAGACGTGCTTTGATGAGTGCCTGACGCTCCCAGTCGTCCGCCTCGGGCTCGCTGCTGCCTTCATCCAGACCGTGGTCCAGGCCGTGGTAACGGGCAAAGCTATCGAGGCTTACGACGAGCAGCCCATGGCTGCCTGATGGCCTAAGCCGCGTATCGAGCTCGTAGCCAACGCCTTCGCCGTGCGGCATGCTCACCAAGCGAAGCACGCGCTGGGCCGCGCGCACGTAGCGCTCTTCGTCCCCACTTTTTTGATCGTAGACAAAGAAAATGTCGAGATCCGATCCGTAGCCGATCTCTTGACCGCCAAGTTTGCCCATGGCGATGACCGAGAGCCCGTCACGTAGGCACTTTTCCACGAGCGCCCTTTGCGTTGCGTGCTCGAGCGATGCATCGGCCAGAGCCGTGAGCACCCGCGTTGCCTCGCTCATGCGAAGCTCGCCAGAGAGCTCGGCGAGACCTACCTCCATGGTGATGCGAGCCTTGGCGCGACGAAGAGCTCCAACGAACGCGTCTTCTTCGTCGAGATCTTCGGCTGCAAGATGCGCAGGATCGATTGCGCTCGAGACTTCGGCATCGACCTCGCGACGAGCCCACTCGGGCGTTGGCGCCCCCTTTGAAAAGAGCACCCTCTCGACGAGCTCGGGGTGGTAAACGAGCGCCTCGCCAAGAAACACGCTGGCACCAAAAAGGCCCGTAAGCTTACGAAGAACCTGGCGATCGTCGGCCATTGCTTTCGCATAAACGCTAGGCGTCGCGAGCCGGCCGAAGAACGCCGCAAGCAAGCGCGTTGCTTGTTCAGGATCGGCGGCGTCTGCAAGAGCCTCGAGCAGCGTGCGTGAGAGTCCTGGGTGCTTGTCGCGCGCTACCGGGCCGAGCGGGAAATCGGGGCGACGTGCGAGCGCAAGCAGGTGGCGTACGAGATCGGGTGAGGCGCTTGCCGAAAAATCGATGCCGGAAGATCCATCGACGAGCGCCGCAAGAGCCGCGGACTCGCTACCCGAATCGATGGCAGCAAGCAGCGGTGCGAGTGCCGCCACGTCGTCTGTCCGAGCGCCTTGGTCCTTGGTAAGCGATGCGAAGAGACTCGTTACACGACGCCGCACCTTGTCCAGATCGCGCTCGAGATCGAGGCCGCTCGCGCAGTCCACGGTGCGTGCAATCGTTTCGAGCAGCTCGCCGCGCGGCAGCGTGTGGGTTTGGATACCGGTTGCATTCTGCACGCGATGCTCGAGCCGCCGAAGTGTGAGGTAGGCGCCCTCGAGATCGCGGCTTTCGCGATCGGTGGCGAGGCCCTTGGCGCGCAGGCGGCGCAGCGCCTCGAGGGTGTTCGGGTGACGAAGCGACGGCTCGCGGCCACCCCAAATGAGCTGGAGCGACTGCACGAAGAACTCGGCTTCGCGGATGCCGCCCGGACCAAGCTTCAAATCGCGCTCGGGATCGCTCGCGAGCTCGGCGCGTCCGCGCAGAACAAGCTCGGTCATCTCGCGCGCGATGCGCGGATCGACCACCTTGCGCCAAACGAACGGCGCCAGTGCGTCGAGCAGGCGCTCGCCAAATCCGAGATCTCCAGCCACGGGCCGAGCGCGAAGCAAGGCTGCACGCTCCCATGTGCGACCCCACGTTTCGTAATAACGCTCTGCCGCCGCAAGCGCGTTGACGAGCGGCCCGCGCGAGCCCTCGGGACGCAGGCGCAGATCGACACGCCAGCATGTACCGTCTTCGGTGATGTCGTCGAGCGTCGCGGTAAAGCGCTGGGTGACGCGCGTGAAGTGCTCGTGCAAAGACTGGTCGGTAGCCACGTTACCCTGCACGACTTGCCCATCATCCGTCTCGTAGAACGGGATGAGATCGACATCGCTGCCGGCATTGAGCTCGCGACCGCCAAGCTTGCCCATGCCGAGCACGACAAACGAGCAACAATTGCCACTATTTGCCATTGGCACACCGAAGCGTGCCGCGGCCCAACCAAGGGCTTCGGCCACGGCGATTTCGATGCACACTTGGGCAAGGTCGGCCAGCTCGCGCGCCGTTACATCGATGTCTTCGCCTTGCTCGGCAACGAGCTCGCGTGTGGCGACGCGAAGGCGTTCACGCTGTGCAAAGAGCCGAAGACCGCGGCGCACGCTGTCGGCATCGCTGAGATCGCTGATGAACGAGGCTACGAGCTTACGGTATGCACGCAAATCGCGCGCGATGCGAAGATGGCTCTCTGCAAGGGCTACGACGTCTTCGGGTCGCGAGAGGATCTGAGCACGATAGGCCGGGTAAGCCGCTGATAGCAGACCTGCCAGAATCGCCGTATCGGCATCGTGCGCCACACCACGCTCGCGTGCAGCGTCTTCGAAGGCCGACGCGAGTGCGCCGGCTGCGTCGCCAGCGAAGGCCTGAAAAAGGCGCTTCGCAGGCGACATACCATCGGCTCGCCGACTGTCGGGAAGCAATTCGGGGCGCCTAGATTCAGATTCAGATGAGGCGCTCGGCGATTTGCACCGCGTTGAGCGCGGCTCCTTTTCGAAGATTGTCGGCAACCACGAACATGTTGATGGCACCCTTGACAGCGAGATCGTCACGCACGCGACCCACGTAAACCGGATCCGTGCCAGAAGCGTGCACCGGCTGCGGGTGCTTGCCCGGAGCATACGCCTGGTCGACGAGCACGACGCCTTCGGCAGCGCGCAAAAGGCCCTTTGCTCGTTCGGCGGTCATGGGCTCGTGGAACTCCACGAAGATCGATTCTGCATGACCGTTGAGCACCGGAACGCGCACCGTGGTGGGAGAAACGCCAATCGAATCGTCGCCCATGATTTTGCGCGTTTCGTTGACCATTTTGTGCTCCTCTTCGGAGTAGTCCATCTCGCCGGCCTTCCAGTCGCTCATGACGTTGAACGCCATTTGACCGGGGAAAACGCTTGGCGCCGGGAGCTTGCCATCGAGCACCGCCCGGGCCTGCGCCAAGAGATCTTCGACCGCCGCGTGCCCCTTGCCGCTCGTTGCCTGGTAGGTTGACACGACAATGTGCTTGATGCGCGACACGTCATGCAATGGCTTCAGCGCAACGACCATTTGAATGGTCGAGCAGTTCGGGTTGGCAATGATGCCTTTTGGGCGAATGTTCGCGGCACCCATGTTCACCTCGGGCACAACGAGGGGAACTTGGGGATCCATGCGCCACGCGCTCGAGTTGTCGATCACAATCGCGCCCGCCTTGGCTGCGATCGGAGCGAACTCTCGCGAAACGCTCGCACCGGCACTGAAAAGCGCAAAGTCGACGCCTGCAAACGATTGCGGGCCAAGCTCGGCGACAACGATCTCGCTAGCGCCGAACTCGAGAACCTTGCCGGCGCTGCGTTTGCTTGCAAGCGGCACGACGCGCGATATGGGAAAACGACGCTGATCGAGCGTGCGCATCATTTCGCGCCCAACGGCGCCCGTGGCACCTACGACAGCAACGACAAACGATTTGCCAGGATGTTTGGCCGGGTGAGTCATGGCCCGTCGATAGCGCGCTTTCGGCCGCGTCGCGAGTTCCGCGTGCAGCATGGGTGGAACGGCCGCGCCCAGCCGCGTGTTACGCTTCTATGCTGATATGCTGATGCGTTTTGCGCGTTTTACGAAATGCCTATTGCCAGCATTCGTTGCCATCGCAGCCTGCGCGAATGCGCTGCCACGACCGCACGCTGCTGCTGGGACCGAGAACGCGGCGTTTCCAAGCGCCGGCGCTGCCGCGAGCGCTGACCCCACCGTGCGGCCTGCGCGTCTTTTCCCAGAGTCAATCGAAGAAACGGCAGCAACGGCACATTATGGCATCGAACCGAACGGCGGTATTCGGTCGATCGCTTCCGGACTTCGCATCGTGACTTTGCCCCATGGCGGCATCGCTGCTGCCGAAGATCACTTCGCTCACCCGCCCGAGAGCATCACCGCGCTGCCCGAGCGCCTGTCGGGCGGCTTTCTTTTCGTCATTCGATCGAGCATTTGGCGCGCCGAGAAATGGCTTGGGCACGCGACACCCATGGCTACTTTTTCCGAGCCGATTCACGAGATTGTTCCAGGGCTCGATCGCGTTTACGTGCGTTTGACGAATCACTACGTTGCCATCGACGGCAAAACCGGCAGACTGCTCGATCTCGGCCCGTTTCCGAAAAGTCCTTATGTCGCGTCGTTCGCGGCGGCCGATGGATGGCGCGCGGTAGCGGTGGCTGATTGGTTCGGCACGGTTGCAACGTTCGATGCAGGGGCAACGTGGCACGCCCTGAATCTGCCAATAAACGCGAACCGCGTCATGGTTACCGGCAGCAATCTGAGCATCGGCGGCACCGAGGCTGGTCACGACGCGTGGTTCAGCCTCGATGCGCAAGGAGTCCTTACGCGCCTTGGTGAGGCTCCACATGAAGGGGCCGGTATCGCGGCGCCGGCTGCACGAGCTCGGCAAACCGACGCTGACATGGCTGCGCCAGATACGCCAAACACCATGGCCGAGTCCACGCGCATTTTCGGCAAACGGCCGCTCGCTACTACCATTGTTGATGGCTGGCCTCTTTCCGATGGAACGGCAGTTATCGCACGCGATGGAGCCCTCGGGCGCGTGCGCCTTTCCGACGGTGCGCTCGTCGACTTCGTTCGAGCAGCGTTTCCACTCAAGCTCGCACGCTGCCAAGCAATCTTGCTTGGCGGGCTTGCACGGCGCGACAAGCGCGACAAACCTGGACTCGGCTTCGTGTGCGGCGAGCCGCACGGCAGAACGATCATCTACGCGTACGACGAAAGCCATGGAAGCGTGTTTCCCTTGCGCCAGTTCGACAAGCCTCGCATCGTCACCTCGTCGGGCAACGGTGCACTCGCAGTGCGAGGCGCGTGCGCACCTGACGCGGATCCGAATCCGCCATCGTACGAGCTACCGAAGTTCGATCTGCCCGACGCGAGCTCCAACGCCAACTCCGATGATGATGCGGACGACGCCAACGACACTGGCGACGCGGACGACGCCAACAACGCGGGTGCTGCAAGCGACGCAGGCGATGCAGGTGCGCAAAGGCCGGCAGCACGACTCGCAGAAAATCAAACCGCGAAGGCGCAAGCCTTCTGCATCTACGATGGCAACAACACTTGGCGTGACATCGTTGTCCACGCCGAAATGAACAACGTACGCGTGGTCGTGCTCGCCAACGGCAAAATCGTCATTCTCACACCGCCGAGAGCACCTTTGACAAGCGCGCGGCTTACGGTCATCGAGCATGAGCGCACGCGAACCGTACCCATCGCGTTTCCAAAGATGCCTGACGATGTTGCGCCTGTGTTGCACTTCGGCATGTGGCTCGACGGCTTCGAGGAGCGTCGCCCTGGCATTGTTGGCGGTTGGATTGAAGCCGGCGGCGTGATGCTCGGCGTCGAGATCGACCTCGATGGCAACGCAACGCCCGGGCAATACGTGCGTGATGCAGGCATGCCCTTTGTTTCCGGTCGCTATGGTTTCGGCTGGGCGGGCGGGCGCGGCTACGAAACAACCGATGGCGGCATGAAGTGGACAGCGATCGACCTGCCCAATGCGCTCTCGCAGAAGGTCGCAACGCGCGCATGCGGCCCTATCGGGTGCATTGCCGCGGGCTGGCTTCGGGTTGGATGGGGAGAGAGCAAGCAGGCATCATCCGAAATATCCGCCAGCGCGCCGGCGACAAATCGACCAGCAACCACCGCAAGCCCGCCGAAAATCGATCTCGTGTGCGAACCAACGGCGACAGCTCCACCAAAAGTGTCCGCCCCCAAGCGCCCAAAGCCAGCAGCCAAGAGAGCGGCCACGGCACCGCAGGCCGGTACACCGTCCGCCGTGCTCGCGCCCGAGTTTCCTGGTCTGACCGTGATGCCTGCATTCTACAATGAGCCAGGTCCTCTGCTCCGCGATGTCGAGCGCGGGATGATGTTCGACGTATCCGAATCGATCGAGCGCGGCTTGCGCACCGAAAGCCTTGCGCACATTTACGGCTGGGCGCCAAAAACGGGCGAGTTTGGCGCTTTTGGCCGCTGGCAAGTCAAATGGCTCTCACCCTTTTCCGGCTGGCCCGAGATCCACACGACGACCGCTGAGCCAATGCCAGTGCCCGTTGCCTATTTTTTCAGCACCAACGCGTCTTTCGGCTCCAACATGCAGATGAATGGCGGCTGGCAAATCGCTCCTGGTGACGACGCCACGCATGCCATGCTCGTTGGCCGCTCCCGGTCTTTCGGCACTCCCTCGCCACTGCTCGTGGAGCTCGAAGCGGATCGCAGGCCGCTACTCGTAAAGCGCACCAATGGCGAACCACTGCCCGCAGTCGAAGGCCTCGTGCGCACGGCAGGAAGGTGGTTTCTCGCAACCGTGGACCCAACCGAGCCCGTGACGACAACGATCATCTGGCAAGTCGAAGGTGGCATCGCCAGCGAGATCGCCCGCATTCCGCGCGTGCTCGCAAGCGACGGGCGCTTTTCGTCGTCGAGGCTCGTGCGTCGCTCAGACGAACGCGCCATTGGCCTTGTCAGAGTTGGCCAAGCGAACTCCGACCGTTCAACGCCAGTGTACTGGGTTCTTCCGATCGACATCGAAAGCGGACAGGTCGGTGAACCCACCAATCTAGGCTATGCCGATCTTGGCGGACACACGCTCAGCGCATGCGCGAACGACTTCACCGGATGGACGATTGACACGAGCTTGGACACGAGCTTGCCGGACTCGTCGATCCTAATTGGTCTCCCTAGCCTTCCTTCTGCGCGCGGCCAAGGGTCTCTTCGCTACGTTTTTGCGCGTATCCACCTCACCTCCGCGAGCGCGTGCCTCGAGCGCGTTGCAGGAATCTTCGATGGACCCGCGCACCTGCTATCGCGCACATCGAGAACGCCGCGAACGGCCGCGCAAACCATGGCAACGCCGAATGCGGGCAAGGTTCTCGCTGCAGCGTCAGCCGGGCAGTTCCGTTATCCCCTTACCTGCACGATGCGAGTTCATATGTGAAAGTTCACAATTGCAATTATGCATGAACTCGCCGGGTGGTATGGTCATGTAACCAGCGAAAACAATTACGCTGCCATCCGCGGCACGAATGCTGCTCGAGATGCAAATCGCCTGCGCGAAGAGTGGCTGCCCCCCCGGCCCATTCGCGCAGGTTTTTTTATGGCCGCGGCTCGTGGGACGGAAAGAGCTCAGCCGATTGGCTTATTGAATGCGCAGGGCGTTTCGAAGCAACTCTTTTCGCGGAACGGTCGACATACTCAACAGCGGTGATTTTGCGACCGCATTAATTGAAGGGAATTTCCTATGAAAAATTTTACTTTGAGTGAATTGCTCATTGTTGTTGGCTGCCTCTCATCGTGCGGCGGCGCGTTTGGTGATGCCACGGGCTCAAGCGGGTCGGGTTCATCCGACGGCGGGCCGGGGCAAACCGATGCGGGAAACTCAGGCAACAAGGTCAACTCAGGCAACTCAGGCAACATCGGGTGCGGGTACGCCACTACCTTGTGCGCCGATGGTTACATATGCATCGCCGATGCAGATTGCGAATCAGACATCTGCCGTATGAATGTTTGTCAAGCGCTATCATCACTTGCACATGACGGCATAAAAGATGGCGACGAAACCGACGTCGATTGCGGCGGACTTCATGCGCCAGCATGCGCCGATAGCTTGATGTGCATTGTGACTGAGGATTGCACGAGCGGCGTTTGCACCAAAAACGTGTGCCAGGTGCCAACCGACACTGACGGCGTGAAGAACGGCGACGAAACCGACGTCGATTGTGGTGGTCCAACGGCGCCAAAATGTGCGACTGGAAAAACGTGCAATGCACACGCAGATTGTGTGTCGGATGGGTGTGGGTACGACGGAAAGTGCGCGGCAGGTCGAAGCTGCACGCAGCACCTTGGTGGTGACACGTGCGGGGTAGGGGAAATTGGCGAAGCAGGTGCGGTTCACGAAAGCTGTTGCTTGCAGGCGCCCATTGCCGGCTCCGCGGCTCGTGTCGACAAATACCTTGTTACGGCCGGTCGTATGCGAGCGTTCATTGAACGCCTAAATGGCGATGTAGTCACGTACGTGTCGAGTCTGCCGGCAAGCAACTGGGACCAGAAAAATTGGAATGCCCTTGTGCCGGCCAATATTGACGACGCGAACAACCAGCTCGGCCCGTACTGGGGTGGGTCGAAGCGTTTATGCGATCCCGGCCAGCTCACTGGCCACACCTACTACACGCCTCCAGACGTGGGTGCTCCGTCGAGCTTCACGCAGACCGATATGGATCCGAAGACTCTGAACTGCGTTGGCTGGCACTTGGCAAACGCATTTTGCCAGTGGGATGGCGGGCGCCTTCCGTCGCATGACGAAATCACAAAAGTCTTTACTAATAACGTCACAAACGGCTGGCCGTGGGGCACAGGTGCACCCGACCAGTCCAAAGCTGACGCTCGGTGGAGTCATTATTATAACTACGGATATCCGGGGCTCACACCCAGGGCAAGCGCATCTTAAACCGTGGAAATCATGCTGAGAACGGTAAAGGCATAGTCTGGCTCCCAGCCTGCGATTCTACGTTTGCTGGCAACGCTCCTCTTTCCGGGGCGAGACGATTC
>Ga0123357_10000109_pt1 | contig 69293 bp, 65 predicted proteins | sample TergutEmb28metaG_FD_89873 | JGI IMG/M metagenome (GOLD analysis project Ga0123357, IMG submission 89873) | Embiratermes neotenicus P4 segment gut microbial communities from Petit-Saut dam, French Guiana - Emb289 P4 | ecosystem: Host-associated > Arthropoda: Insects > Digestive system > Gut ...
CCAAAGACTACGAGCGAACGATGGAGAGTAGTGAAACATGGATTCAACTGAGTTTCATCAACCGCATGGCGCGACACTTGGCAGCGTAAAAACATCGCGTTTCCTGGTAAACATGCTCTAAGGCGTTCGGCACGTTGCACGGAAGTCGTGAAGCGACGCGCTCTCGCCGCCTCGAAACAGCGACGGATGTCTCGACAAGCGGCACCGTTGTCATGTACGAAAGGCCACGACAATGATCAGGTGTTGAATGCAACTTTCATCTGCCCGGTCTCATTACCCTGCGTGAGATTGTACTCTCGAAAGGAGTACAATCTCACCGCGATGCAACGCACGCTTGGGGCACTACTTCCGTCGCTTCGTCACCGAATGCCATGACTCATCGCTGCTTGTGGCCGATGGCCCAATAACTCAAACCCGGCATGCGCAGCCCGGCGCGAGCCGCCATGCGCGATAACGTGTTGTCGAGGTAAAGAGCACCATCGATGGCTGCCGTGATGGCCGCACCGCCAGACCATGCAATGTTTGGTATTTCGATGGGTGGTAACGGCCTTCCAATGAACTTTGCAGCATGCTCGCCGAGCACAGTGATTGCGCGCGGCAAGAGCAGGCTGTGAAAGAGCCCTCCACATTCGTCGATATGGATGCCTGCAGCCTCCAAGACCTTGTTGCATGCTTTGGGGCTATAGCGCCGATGGTGCAAGAGCACTGCATCGTGACGGCTGTAAAGGGGCTGCCAGGCGGGGACGCTGATGAGGATGAGGCCGCCCGGTTCGAGGTGCGTTTCGACGATGCTCCGCACGAAGCCAACATCGTCTTCGACGTGCTCCATGACATCAAGCATGAGGACTGCACCGAACATCGCGTTCTTCGGCAGTTCGCGTGTGAAATGCAAACTCGGATAACGATGCCCGAGCTCGGTGATCGCTTCATCGCTGTAGTTCGAGTCCCAACACGTGATGGCGTGAATGCGACTGCCAAGTTCGTTGAGCAAGCTATTCGCGAAGTACGCGTCCCCCGCGCCGCAGTCGAGGACAGATGGCGGCGCAGGATGGCCGAGAGTGCGCGCAAGCGTGGACCGAAAGAACGCGGCGCGGCTCTTTTCCCACGGATGGCGGGGTCCGGAGTTTGTTTCGATGAGATCCATGGATCGGCTATTAAGTCGGCCCGTGTGCTTTGCACGGAAGCGTGAGAATAACAGATGTCCGAATGCGCGCTCGTCATTCCTTGTTACAACGAAGAAAATCGTCTCGATGTAAGCGAGGTGCTGCGGCTCTCGTCGAGCCCGGACGTGCGCGTCTATCTCGTCGACGATGGGTCGCGTGATCGAACGCATGCTCTCATCAAAGACATCGCATCGCAAAGTCATGGGCGCATCGTCGCTCTCGGACTCCAAAAGAACGGCGGCAAGGGTGAAGCCGTGCGCTTCGGCATGCGCGCGGGGGTGGCGGCAGGTGCCACATTCGTCGGCTATCTCGACGCCGATTTCGCAACGCCGGTCGACGAAATCATCAGGCTCAAAGCGATTGCCGACACCGACTCCGTCGACGTTGTCATGGCTTCGCGCATCGCCATGGCCGGCACGGCGATTCGTCGCAAAGCCGTGCGGCATTACATCGGTCGCTGCTTCTCGACGGCGGCATCCCTTGCGCTCCGCGCGAAGTTCTACGACACGCAGTGCGGAGCGAAGCTCTTCCGCAACACCCCGCTCTTGCGTGCGTCGCTCGATCAGCCCTTTCGCTCTCGTTGGATCTTCGATGTCGAGATCCTTGCTCGTTTGCTTGGCGGTGTGGACGGTTTGCCGGGGATTCCGTTCTCTAAGTTTCGCGAAGTCCCACTCAACGCGTGGGTCGATGTCGCGGGCTCGCGCGTTCGCCTGCGCGAAGTAGCGACCGTCGGACAAGATCTCCTCGCCGTTGCACGGGATCTGCGCCGAAGGCGGCGATCCGTGTAAGATGCATGCGTGATCCCTCGCGAACGCCCGCTGTCGCCAACCTGGTTTAGGCTCGCATGCATCTCGGCACTCGGGCTTGTGCTCACACTTGCAATTTGGTCCGTCATCTTCCGGCACTATCCTGGCTCGGGGGGTGGTGATGGACCGTACTTCTTTCGCATGATCGAGGCGGGGAAGGTGAGCCTCTCACGATGGCATGAGCTGCCGCTTTGGAATCCCTACGAGTGCGGCGGCGTCCCGTTGTGGGATAACCCGCAGTCGCTGGTTGCGGCTCCTCTCATGCTGCTTTTTCAGTCGTGGAGCACGTCCGCGACCCTTGGCGTGTGGATCATCTTGCATGTACTGGTGGGCTTCGTGGGCATGTGGCTTCTGTCGCGCAGCGAGCTCGGCCTCTCGCGCATGGCCACATTCGTCGCTTCGTGTCTCTTTGCGTTTGGCTTGCCGATTTCGAATCATCTCGGCGGCGGACATATGGCATTCGTCGGCTTCCTCTACGCGCCACTTGCGCTCTACTTCTGGCGCCGTGCGGAGGACAACATCCGCCATGCGATCGGCCTTGGTCTGCTCGTTGCGCTCATGTTCTATGAAGGCGGCGTGTACGCACCCGTGCTCCTCGCGCTGATGCTCGGGATCGAGACCGTGACGCGTCTTTCGTCCGTGCCCCGCACACTCAAGCTCTCTCGCGCGGGGCTCGTGGTGCTTGTCATCGGCGTGGGTGTGGGGGCCGCGCGCTTGTTTCCCGTTGCCGATCAAATTGCACATTACAAGCGTCCGCTTGGTGCGGAGACAGATTTCATCGACTGGCAAATGCTCAAGAGCATGTACCTCGATCGCTGGCATGCCCTCCGCACGCCCCCGCACGACTATGTATGGGGCGAATACGTTGCATACATCGGTATCTTCGTGCTGGTGCTCGCGGCCCTTGGCCTGCTGCTCTCGATCACGACGGAGACCTGGTTCTTCGTTACGGCGCTTGTCGTCTTTTTCTTGATGCTTGGACACTTTGCATCGTTCGCCCCGTGGACGCTCCTGCGCAAATACGTGCCGCCGTTTCCGTCGCTGCGGGTTCCTGCACGTTTCCGGCTCCTCCTCGTCATGTTCATCGCCGGGTGGGCAGGCATCGCGACCGATCGACTGCCGAAGCTGCTCCTCCGCGTCTTCGGTCGCTCGCCGCTCGCACACGCTGCCGGCGTTGCCATTCTCTGCCTTGCACTCTTCGGCACTGGCGATGTTGCTGGCCATTCCGTCGATGTCATCAACAGTCAGTGGGATGGGCCTGCATCTGGGTCCGTCACGCCATCCCCCCATTTGTTTCTCGGCGGCGCCGGTATGGCATCCTTCATCGATCAGCCGCGTCAAAACCGTGGCAGACTCGAATGCTGGGAGGAGTGGGCACCCCATGCAGGTGCGCCACTCTGGACGGGAGATGTGCCGCAGGCGCGATCGCAGAACGACAAGGCGCATATCGAGAGCGTGATGCGCACGCAGAACTCATTTATGATTGACATCGAGGGTAACGAGTCTTCCACGCTTCTTCTCAATACGTCTTATGCGCGCGGATGGCGTTCGAGCATTGGCAGCGTGCGAGAGCAAAACCATCAGCTCGTGGTCGACGTTCCGGCCGGGCATCACGCCGTACGCGTCTGGTATTGGCCCGTGGGGCTCACAGTGGGTTTCTGGGTGACGGGTCTGAGTCTCGTCCTCTCGCTGATTGCGCTCGTGCGGGTATGCAGCCCCATCCGCCACGAATCCCAAGTCTGACAAATCCTGATAAAACCCCGCCCATGCTTCTCCCGGTTCTCTGCGGTCAGCTTCTCGTCGTCGGTCTCTCCGGAACGGAGATGTCACCAACGGAAAGGCGCACTCTCGCCGCCAGCGAGCGTGGCGGCGTCATTCTGTTCAAAAGAAACATCGCACCCAGGATGCTCGGCGTCGCAAGCCTCATTGCATCCGTGCAAAGTGCAATGCCTGATGGTCTTCCTGCACTTGTTGCTGTTGACCAAGAAGGGGGGCGCGTCGCGCGCCTGGGTCCGCCTGCCTTGGTGCTGCCTGCCATGCGGCGGCTTGGTGATCTTGGCGATGTCGATTTGCTGACGCGCGTGGCAGGCGCACTGGCCAAGGAATTACGTGCGCTCGGCTTCACCATGAATTTTTCGCCCGTGACCGATGTGCATACGCGTGCGGAGAACCCAGTCATTGGCGATCGTGCGTTTGCGGAAACACACGAAGATGTCGCTCGCTTTGCAGGTGCATGGGCAGATGGCCTGTCGCGGGGTGGCATCCTCACGTGCGCCAAGCACTTCCCTGGCCATGGGGACACCACGGTGGATTCCCACCTTGCACTGCCCCGCGTCGAACGCAGGCGAGCCGACTTGGATCGCGTCGAAATCGCACCCTTCCGCGCGCTCGCCAAGAGGCCAAGCATCGATGCCATGATGACCGCGCACGTGGTCTACCCATGCATGGATGCGGAACACCCCGCGACGCTCTCGCGTGCAGTATGCCATGATCTATTGCGGACGGAGCTCGGGTTTCGCGGCGTCCTCTTCTCCGACGATCTCGAAATGAAGGCCATCTCTCTCTCTCCGGGCGAGGCAGCCATCGCTGCAGTGGCAGCCGGCTGCGATGTGCTCCTCGTCTGCTCGAACGCCGATATGGCCAATGAAGTCCACGCGGCTCTCGTGCACGAGGCAGAGGCGAGCGGCACATTCCGCGCGCGCTGCGCGGAAGCTTTTGCGCGCGCGCTCGCGATGCGAAGGCGCGTCGTGCCAACGCCCTTGACCGATGCTGACGCTCTCTCGCGCGTCTTTGCATCAAACGCGACGATTTCCAATGAACTCGAATGCAGACTCGCCGTGCCGGCCGCGCGCTGATGCTACCTTGTCGCGCGTGTCGCTCTCCCCTGCAACTCATAAGCGCTATCTGGATTATCGTGCCAAGCACGCTTACTTCGGTCAGAACCTCAAGATTCTGACGATGGATCAATTCGACGCCGCCGACCGTGAGCACCGCGAGCTCGAGGCGAAAGGCGAAGTTGGGCGGGATGACGAACAAGAAGCTCGACTCCAGGAGCTCAATCGAATCCTCTTCCGCGATTGACGCGCTGCGGCCCCAAATCACTCTTTGTGCACCACGTCATCCGCGCTTGCCCCATGACCGGAGATTTTTCTGTTAGGGTCGGCGCCGTGAAAATCCACGAGTACCAAGGCAAACAAATTTTTGCCAAGTACGGAGTTCCCGTCCCGAAAGGCTATCCCGCGTTCACCGTCGATGAGGCCGAGGCAGCCGCCAAGAAACTCATCGCGGAGACGAAGAACCAAGTCGTCGTCGTCAAGGCGCAGATCCACGCTGGAGGTCGCGGAAAAGGCGGCGGCGTGAAGGTCGCCAAGGGCGGCGCCGCAGAAGCGAGGCAGCTTGCCGAAAAGATCCTCGGCATGCAGCTCGTCACGCATCAGACCGGCCCCGAAGGTCAAAAGGTGCGTCGTCTGTACATCGAACAGGGCCTCGACATGGTTCGCGAGCTGTATCTGAGCGCGCTCGTGGATCGTGATCGTCGCCGTATCGCGTTCATGGCGTCCACAGAAGGCGGCATGGATATCGAAGAGGTCGCTGCGAAGACCCCGGAGAAGATTCTCACGATCCACGTGGATCCCGCGGTCGGTCTTGCGGCGTATCAGTCACGCGAGCTCGCGTTCGGTCTCGGTCTCGGTCTTGCGCAGCACGGCAAAGAGACCATCGCGAAGTTCGTCCGCCTCATGAACGCGACGTACCAAGCGTTCATCGGGGAAGATTGCTCGCTGCTCGAAATCAATCCGCTCGCTGTCCTGCGCAACGGCGACATCGTGGCGCTCGACGCCAAGATCAACTTCGACGACAACGCGGACTTCCGCCACAAGGTGTGGGGCGAGCTTCGCGACACCGAAGAAGAAGATCCCGTCGAACTCGAAGCCAAGAAGGTCGGCCTCAATTACGTGTCGCTCGACGGCAACGTGGGCTGTCTGGTCAACGGCGCCGGTCTCGCCATGGCCACCATGGACATCATCAAGCACGTAGGCGAAAAACAGGGCGTCGCGCCAGCGAACTTCCTCGACGTTGGTGGAAGCGCCACGCAGGAGCAGGTCACGACGGCCTTCAGCATGATCTTGAAGAGTCCGAAGGTGAAAGCGATCTTCGTCAACATCTTCGGTGGCATCATGAAGTGCGACGTCATCGCGAACGGCGTCGTGGCCGCCGCGAAGCAGCTCGGACTCAAGGTGCCGCTCGTCGTTCGTCTCGAGGGCACGAACGTCGAACTCGGTCGGAAGATCCTCAATGAGAGCGGTCTCGCCATCACGGCCGCCACAACCATGGCGGATGGTGCGCAAAAGATCGTTGATGCAGTTTCTGGAGGTGTGAAGTGAGCATCCTGGTCGGAAAGGACACGAAGCTCCTCGTCCAAGGGATCACCGGCGGCGCGGGTTCGTTCCACGCGAAGCAGATGATCGAGTACGGCACCAGCGTCGTTGCTGGAGTCACCCCCACGCGTGGCGGCGAAGTGTTCGAGCACGCCACGTCGGTGGGCACCGTGAAGGTTCCCGTTTTCGACACGGTCGCGCAAGCGGCGAAGTCAACGGGGGCGAATGCGAGCGTCATCTTCGTCCCGCCTCCGGGTGCGGCCGACGCGATTCTCGAAGCCCTCGACGCAGATATCGATCTCGTCGTTTGCATCACTGAAGGCATCCCCGTGGTCGACATGCTCGGTGTCCGCCGCGTGCTCGAAGCCAAGCAGGCTGCGCGTCGCAGCAAAGGCAAGAACATTCCACGTCTCATCGGTCCGAACTGCCCCGGCGTGATCACTCCGGGTGCGTGCAAGATCGGCATCATGCCGGGGCACATTCACAAGCCCGGTCACGTCGGTGTTGTCTCGCGCTCTGGCACGCTCACGTACGAAGCCGTTGGACAGCTCACGGCGCTCGGCATCGGTCAGTCCACCTGCGTCGGCATCGGCGGCGATCCCGTCAGCGGTATGGACTTCATCGACGTGCTGGAGCTCTTCCAGGCTGATCCCGACACCCACGGCGTCATCATGATTGGCGAGATCGGCGGCGGCGCGGAGGAGCGCGCAGCCGCGTTCATCAAAGAGAAGATGACGAAGCCCGTTGCAGGATTCATTGCGGGCACCACGGCTCCACCGGGCAAGCGCATGGGCCACGCGGGCGCCATCATCTCCGGCGGTCAAGGCACGGCAGCGGCAAAGATCGACGCGCTCACCAAAGCGGGCGCGAAGGTTGCGCCAACACCGAGCCACATGGCAACGACGCTTCAATCAATGATGAAATAGCCTTGTAACCTTGAGTTCTGCGTCGTAAAGGAGGCGCGCGTCCCAGGTTTGAGACGCGCGCCGCTGATTTCAGCCGGACCGCTTCGATTTGACGCGATGTCAGCGTTGGGCCTGCGGTGCGGTCCTCAAAGCCTTCAAGGCTGTTCCGGTCCGCTCCTCGGCCCCGCCTCGACCTCGCGTCAACTTGAAGTGGTCCCAAAACCCCTTCTTTTTTGGAGAATTTCTCATGGCTGTCGAACGTACCTTCTGCATCATCAAACCCGATGCCGTGGAGAAGAAGAAGGCCGGCGCCATTCTCGCTTTGCTCGAGGATGCCGGTTTTTCCATCCTCGCATGCAAGCGCATGCATCTTACACGTTCTTTGGCCGAGGGTTTTTACGCGGTCCACAAGGCGCGTCCATTCTTCGGTGAGCTCGTGGAGTTCATGACGCGCTCGCCCGTCTTCGTTGCCGTCCTCGAGCGCGAAAACGCAGTTGCTCAGTACCGCAAAGTCATGGGCGCCACGGATCCCGCGAAGGCGGAGCCGAACACGATCCGCAAGCTCTATGGAAGCAACGTTGGCGAGAACGCGGTTCACGGTTCTGATTCGCTCGAGAACGCGCGCATCGAGATTGCGTACTTCTTCCCGGCGAGCGAAGTCGCGCCCTCAACTCCGTGATATCAATGCGTACCGCTTTCAAAGCGGTGGGAGCAGTACACGTGGACGAAGACACGGTGAACGAAGACAAGAGGCGCATCTTGGCGGCGTTTTCCAACCGCGCGCTCCTCAAAGATCCCGCGTACGTCGCCGTCGTCGAGCGGACGATCGAAAAGCTCGATCGCGGCGAGCTGCGCGTTGCCTCGCCGCCCGCTGACGAACACGGAACTTGGACCACGCAGGCGTGGATCAAGGAGGCTATTCTGCTCTACTTCGGCATTCGTGGAATGCAGACGTACGAAGTGGGGCCCTTCGAATTTCACGACAAGATCCCGCTGAAGAAGGATCTTGCCAAACAGAACGTCCGCGTCGTTCCTCCCGGCGTCATTCGTTACGGCGCGTTCTGCGAGTCCGGCGTCATCGTCATGCCGGGCTACGTGAACATCGGCGCGTACGTTGGTTCGGGCACGATGGTGGACACGTGGGCCACGGTCGGATCGTGCGCGCAGATCGGTCGTGATTGTCACCTGTCGGGTGGCGTCGGCATTGGCGGCGTCCTTGAGCCACCCGGCGCGCGGCCCGTCATCATCGAAGACGGATGCTTCATTGGTTCGCGCGTCGTCGTCGTCGAAGGTGTGCACGTCGGCAAAGAAGCGGTCATTGGTACGGGCGTGGTCCTCACGTCGTCAACGGCTATCCTCGACGTTCGTGGTCCCACGGTCGTCGAATATCGCGGTCAGGTTCCGGCGCGCGCGGTGGTCATTCCCGGCGTTCGCACCAAGACATTTTTTGCGGGCGAGTTCGGCGTGCCGTGCGCGCTCATCATCGGTCAGCGCAAAGAGAGTACAGATCGCAAGGTTAGCCTCAACGATGCACTTCGTGACTTTGCTGTCCCTGTCTAACGGAGGCATTCTTTGAACTCCGAGACGACGCTTTCGACGCGCACGCCAACCGCCATCGCGCTCGATGAGACGCTTCTTTGGCTCTGTTCGATTCCTTCGCCCATTGGTGAAGAACGCGATCTCTGCGATGCGGTGAAGGACCGCCTTTCGCGGCTGTCGCTTGCAGAGCCTGTCCGACGATACGGTGACTCGATCGTCGTCCCCGTGGTTCGCAGGCGTGAGCCCGGACGATCACACGTTGCGCTCGTCGGTCACCTCGACACGGTGCGAACGGAAAACGGCCCGGCGCGTGTCGATGGCAGGCGCTGCTACGGCGCTGGCGCGGCCGACATGAAGAGCGGCCTCGCCGTCATGATTGTCCTCGCCGAGAACGCAGTGCAACTTTTTGGTTGCGACCTGACGCTCGTTTTTTACGCTCGCGAAGAAGGTCCGTTCGCGGACAACGAGCTCGGGCCCGTGCTCGAGCAGGATCCGGACCTCAAGACCGTGGATCTCGCTGTGTGCCTCGAGCCGTCGGACAACCAAGTTCATGTCGGCTGCTGCGGATCCATCCACGCAAGCGTCACGTTCCACGGGAAAACAGGGCATAGCGCGCGCCCTTGGGAAGGCGAAAACGCGATTACGAAGTCAGCAGACTTTCTCGCGAAGCTCCGCGCACTGCAGCCCATCGACCACCGCATCGACGGGCACGTCTATCGAACCGTGACCACCGTCACGTTCGCGAGCGGCGGTCGCGGCCGCAACATCGTTCCGGACACGTTCAGGCTCAACGTCAATCATCGCTTTGCGCCGGACACGTCGCTCGATCAAGCGCAGAAGGATCTGCTCGCTCTGGTCGGGGATCAGGCTCACGTCGATTTCACCGACTTGTCTCCTGGCGCCATGCCGTGCGCCAGCCACCCGCTCGTGCAGAAGCTCGTTCGATCGGGCGTGCGCGGTGTGCAACCGAAGCAAGCGTGGACGGACGTTGCACGGTTTTCGGCGATCGGTGTGCCCGCTATCAACTTCGGACCAGGAGAGAACGCACAGGCTCACCAGAAGGGCGAGTCCACGGATCTTGGCCTTGTGTTCGAGGGCTTCAAGATCTTGCACCGGTGGCTCACGAACTTGGATGCTTGAAAAGCGGGCGGGGCAGGCACAGGGGCCTGCCCCTACAACCGACAAACGAGGGGCCTGCCCCTACAACCGACAAACACATTCGTAGGGGCGGCCCCCCGTGGCCGCCCTTTGGGCCCATAAGCAACCGCGGGTTGCTTTCGGTCGACAGCGTAGTGCGAGGTTCTCATGTCGACTTCCCCGACGCTCCGCCCCTATCAACACGAAGCCATCGAAGCTGTCCTTTCGGCTCGGCGCCGCGGTGTGCGCCGCATGGTCGTGTGCCTGCCCACGGGCGCCGGCAAGACTGTCATCTTCTCGCACCTTGCCAAGATCGCGCGCCGTCCGGTCCTCGTGCTCGCACATCGCGAAGAGCTCTTGTCGCAAGCGCGCGAGAAGATCGAGCGCGCGATGGAAGGTGCGAAGGTCGTCGCTATCGAGCGAGCCGAAGAGCGTGCCTCGCCGGATGCGAAAGTCCTCGTCTGCTCGATTCGATCCCTTCACGAAGAGCGCCTCGCGCGCATCCTTCGCGGTCGAGACGTCGGACTCATCGTCTACGACGAATGTCATCACGCGGCCGCCTCGGACAATCTCCGCGTCCTTCATCGGCTCGGCGTCTTCGAAAAAGATTTCACGGGCACGCTCCTTGGCTTCACCGCGACCACCGAGCGTGGCGACGGCAAAGGGCTCGACGAAGTTTTCGATGAGATCGTCTATGCGCGCACGTTGCCGAGGATGGTCGAAGATGGATACCTCTCGGGTCTGCGCGGCTTCCGCATCGCAACGGCCGCCGATCTCCGCGGACTTTCACCCGGCGGAGCGGATTTTCGCGAGGACGAACTCGCCCAAGCCATCGACATCGAAGAGCGCAACGCTTTGGTTGCACGATCGATCCAGGAGCTCGCGCGCGACCGTCGAACGATCGCGTTCTGCGTGACGGTGAACCACGCGCGACACCTCGCGCACGCCCTCAACGCGCTCGGTGTGCCCGCCGGCATCGTTCATGGCGCGATGAAGAGCGATGCACGCCGCCAGGCGCTCGCGGACTTTCGGCAGGGCCGTACTCGCGTGCTCACGAACGTTGCCGTGCTCACCGAAGGCTTCGACGATCCGGGTGTCTCGTGTATCGCCATGGCCAGGCCTACGCGCTCGGCGGGGCTCTACGCACAATGCGTGGGTCGCGGCACGCGCCTCTCGCCGGAGAAGAAGGATTGCCTCATTCTCGATTTCGTGGACTCTTCGAGTCTGAGTCTTTGCACGCTGCCGTCGCTCTTCGGCGCGCCCCGCGATCTCGATCTCCGTGGCGAGGACGTGAGTCGCGCGAAGCGCGTCTGGGACGAAATCATTTTCGACCGACCTGGCTTCGAGCTCGAAGCGGGAGCCTTAACACTGCCGGAGATCCAAGATCGCGCCAGGAGCTTCGATCCACTCACGCTCGTCACGGATGACGAGGTGCGCGCCATCTCGAACAACGCGTGGTTCTCGCTTGGACGCCACGGCGTAGGTCTTCACTTTCAACGAAGCACAGGGACGCCAAGTGAGGTCACGGTGCAGAAGCGCGCCGCACGCGGCAAGTGTTGGGAGATTGTGCTCGACGGCAAGGTGATGGATCGCACGTCGCGGATGGAGGACGCAGTTTTAGCCGTTGATTACGAGATCGAACAGATGGGCCCCCTTGCTGCGGCTTCGGCGAAACGCAACGCTGCATGGAGAAGTGCGCCTGTGCCAAAGTCGTTGACTGCACTCCTTCGCACGACACGCGCGCCTGTGCACCTCGACGAAGCGTTGAGGCTCGTCGTATGGGAGCGTGTCGTCGGCAAAGCCACAACTACGGGAACTGCGGCTTTCTGAGTCAGTGAGAAAGGGGTCGTGCGCGTCTTCTATTTGCGTTACCAAAGTAGAAGGACGCTCACGTTGAAACATCCATCCGCTCTCTCGCGTCTGGTTAGCGCAACGCTCGTTGCGTTCGCACTCTCGATCGCAGGCCATTCTGTCGCGGGCAATGCATCGAAAGGTGCGGCCAGCGCGCCCGTATCGATCGAGCGCGCCAAGTACGTCATTCAACTTGGCAGCATGCACAACGCCACGGGCATTCGCACGGACGATCTCGATTCGGTGATGAAGCAAGCAGCACGTGCGAAAGCGAACGCGATCCGCGGTGCGGTCGTCGTCGACGCTGGCGACAGCGCGCTCATCAAGCGCGCCTCGGAGAAGCGGATCCCAGTTTTGCTCGTCGATGCGAACCTCACCAGTCTCACGCATGCAACGGCGAAGGACGGCGGCATTACGGTCTCCGCGCAAGTCGATCTCGCGATTCGCAAGATCCCGCAACACATTCTGCGCGGCATGGTCAGCGGCAACGCGTCGGCAAGCGACGACTCGCGTATCGGTCAGGACGCGCTCACCGAGCTTCAAAACCGCGTCGTTGGTGGCGCCGTCGAGAGCGCGATGTCCAGCGTGGGCTCGTCGATCCACGCCCTCACCAATTAGACCGCCGGTCAGCGTTGGGAGGTTAGAACCCCCTATGATAATTTCTGGAGAACGTCTGTTTCACGACGTTCTTCATTGAGAGAAGTGCATGATTATTGTTTTTGGAACGAGGTCTTACGGAAAGATCAACGCTTGCGGCCCGTCGCATCACACGACGAAGTTTTTCCATGTTTCATATTTGCCGCTCATTCCCGTTGAAAGCTGGCTCGTGCTCGAAAAGTCAGCGGACGGGACGATGAGAGCCATTCGGGCGCCCCTTCAATTCAAATCAATACTTGCAGCATACATGCGAGTCTGGGGGCCGATCGCGATTCTCCTCGCTCTCGGGAGCGGCCTCTCCGCGGTGTCCGCGGCTTCGGGAGATCCGATCGCGCTCATCGTGGCCGGTATTTTGACAGGCGTCGTGGTGCTCGCGTTGCTTGCCGCGACGGTGTTCTCTTACGCCGTGCTCGGCAAGCTGTCCGAAGAAGAGAAGCGGAAGCGCGCAGTCTACGCGTTGCATCTCGGTTACCCCGTGGATCCGGCGGACATGGGTGAGGCACGAGCCAACGTTCGCAACACGCTCCTCGGGACCATCGCGGAGCGCTCACGCGGCCTCGCGACGATGGGATATCGCTTCAACATGGATCCCGTGCAAGCGTGGCCGCACGTTGCGCTCGATCCTACCCACGCGGATGAGCATCTCGTCACGGCGGCATTCACCCTCGCTCGTCTCGAAGCGTCGCTTCCGCAGGCACCGCAGAAAATATGGATGGAGCAATTGCACGGTCAGATTTGGGACCGTATCGTCCGCTCGAACTTTCGCAGTCTCCAGGCCGCGAGCGCAGGTGCAATGAACCGTGCAGCATAGGAGCGTGCTGACGACTCACGACGAACGATCTCCATGCTAGATGGTTCGCGTCATGAGCTCGAGGACTGCGTCGGACGTTCGCTCATCGTTTCTTTCCTTCTTCAAGAGCAAGGGGCACGAAATCTGCGCGTCAGCGCCGCTCATTCCGCAGAACGATCCCACGTTGATGTTCACGAATGCGGGCATGGTCCCATTCAAGGACGTCTTCACGGGCAAAGATCGAAGGCCTTTCACGCGCGCCACCTCCAGCCAGAAATGCATTCGTATTTCTGGCAAGCACAACGATCTCGAGAACGTCGGCGTCACCGCGCGCCATCACACGTTCTTCGAGATGCTCGGCAACTTCAGTTTTGGTGACTACTTCAAAGAGGACGCGATCCCCTTTGCGTGGGAGCTCGTCACCAAGGAGTGGGGAATTCCGAAGGAGCGGCTCGTCGTCACCGTGTTCGGTGGCGCCGAAGGCATCCCCGCAGACGACGAGGCGCACGCGATCTGGCGCAAAGTGACGGGCTTGTCGGACGACCGCATCATCCGAATTCCCGGCACACCTGGCGACAACTTCTGGCAGATGGGCGAGACGGGTCCGTGCGGTCCGTGCACGGAGCTGCATTATTTCACAGGCGACGGCGCGCCCGCGGTCCGCACCTTCGGCGAAGAACCCACGCCAGACGGCAAGGGCTGGATGGAGATCTGGAACCTCGTGTTCATGCAGTTCGACAGATCCGAGATCGAGCCGGGCAAGTATGCGCTCTCCCCGCTGCCGAAGCCGTGTGTGGACACGGGCGCCGGCCTCGAGCGCGTGGCGAGCGTCCTTCAGGGCCGGACGAGCAATTACGACACGGATCTCCTCCGCGCGCTCGTCGACAAGGCCGCATCGATCGCGAACAAGAGCTACTGCGCGAGCCAAAGTGAGGACGACGTGTCGATGCGTGTCATCGCCGATCATGCGCGTCTCACGGCGTTTCTCATGGCCGAAGGGATCACGCCGGACCGTGCGGGTCGCCCGTACGTCCTTCGCCGGGTCATGCGTCGCGCGATACGGCACGGTCACAGGCTCGGCATCAAAGCGCCATTTCTGCACGAGGTCGCTCTCGAGGTGATTGCGCAGATGGGAGATCAGTATCCGGAGCTCGCCGAACGCAAAGCCTTCATCGCGAGCGCAACGGAGCGCGAGGAGATCCGATTCCGCGAGACGCTCGAGCGTGGTCTGAAGATGGTCGACGACGAGATCGCACTCGTTCGCTCGGAAGGTGCGCGCGTGCTCTCGGGTGACTTCGTCTTCAAGCTTTACGACACCTTCGGCTTTCCAATGGATCTCACTGAGGTCATTGCGCGCGAGCGTGATCTGCACATCGACGTGGCTGGCTACGAAAAGGCCATGGAGGAGCAGCGCGCGCGCAGCGAAGGCTCGAAGCTCGAAGATGAAGCCGTCGAAGACGTGTATCGCAAGGCGCTCGAGGCCGTTCGCGCATCCCAGGGTGGCAACGAAACGGCGAGCGTGCGCTTCGTCGGTTACGAACGCGAAGAAGGGGAGGGCAGGGTGCTCTTCGTCGCGAAGGGTCGAGAGCGCGCGGACGTCGCGGCGGACCGGGCGCACAAAGGCGACAAGGTTGCGATCGTCGTCGACGTGACGCCGTTCTACGGGCAGGCGGGTGGCCAAGTGGGAGACCGGGGAACGATCCAGAATGATCGTGGCCTCGTCATTCGCGTGCAGGATACACAGAAACCACTGACGGGACTCGTCGTGCACCTTGGCGAGATCGAAGCGGGCGAGATCGCCCTTGGCGACACGGTTTCGCTCCACGTCGATCATGAAGAGAGAACTGCGACGCGCCGCAACCACTCGGCCACGCACCTCTTGCACTGGGCGTTGCGCAAGGTCGTCGGCGAGACTGCCACGCAGAAGGGCTCACTGGTCGCGCCTGATCGCCTGCGTTTCGACTACTCGTCCGGTGCGCCGCTTTTGCCCGAACAGATCACGCGCATCGAAGATCTCGTCAACGACAAGATCTTGCTCGACGCCCCCGTCGTCACCGAGGTGCTCGCACAGTCCGAGGCGCGTGCGCGCGGTGCGATGGCGATCTTCGAAGAGAAGTACGGCGACGTGGTGCGCGTGCTGACCATGACGAAGGACTCCGTCGAACTGTGCGGCGGCACGCATGCACGTTCTCTCGGCGAGATCGGTCTCTTCAAGATCCTTTCTGACGGCAGCGTGGCGGCTGGCGTTCGGCGCATCGACGCCGTGACCGGTCTCAACGCGCTTGCGTACGTGCGCCAGCTCGAAGACTCGGTGAAGACGGCGGCGCGGCTCGTGAAAGCAACGCCCGCCGAGCTCCCGGAAAAGATCGAAAAGCTTATTTCCCACGGGAAGAAGCTCGAAAAGGAGCTGTCGGACGCCAAGCGAAAGTTCGCCATGGGCGGCGCGGGTGGTGGCACCATCGATGATCTCGCGAGCCTTTCGCGCGCATTTTCGGGCGGCAAGGTGCTCGCTGCGAAGGTCAGCGTCGCGGACGGTGCCATGCTGCGCGAGCTCGCGGAGAAGCTTCGCGACAAGCTCGGTGACGCCGTCGTCTTGCTTGGCTCCGTCCATGGCCCCAAAGCGCAACTCGTGTGCACCGTGTCCAAGTCGCTCACCGACCGTTACAAGGCTGGCGATCTGATCCGTCCCATCGCGCAAAAGCTCGGTGGTTCGGGCGGGGGTCGCGCGGACATGGCGCAAGCCGGCGGTACCGACGTCAGCAAGATCGACGAGGCCCTCGAAGCTCTTTACGCACTACTTCACTAAGCGAAGCAGCGTACGTGGCTTCGACCGTGCGAGCGGCCGGATCGGACCGTGTCCCGTCGTCAAGTACGATGTTAGGCCCGCAGGCACGGGGATCTCGCGTGTCGCATGTCCAAGAAATGACCCGAGCGCCACGCCTACGACCCCCGCTTGCTCGAGGCTACCAAGCTGCGCATCGACCAAGATCACGGGCCGCCCGTCGATTCGGCATAGCCCGCCTTTTCCGGCCAGCGCCGATTCGAAGGGCTCCACGCGAACTTCCACGCCCGCGTGAGCGGCCAGATCCGACAGCGCCTCGATCGCCTCGTCCGATGTCACGATCGCATCGTACACGAAGCCCGGTTACTTTCCGTCTAAGAGCGTGTAGGGCAGCCTGCTGCGCGAATCGATTCGTCGGTTGGGCGCTGCGGTGCCTGCGCATGTACGAAAAGTACACTTACGCGGGCTCCTCGCGCTCCGCCCTAGCCTCGATTCGCTCGCGACGGCTGGTAAACATGCTCTAAGAGCGTGTAGGGCAGCCTGCTGCGCGAATCGATTCGCTTCGATGGCGCCTTCGGCGCTGCCCGGCCGCCTACGGCGGGACCTCAGGTGGGCGCTCGGGTGCCTGCGCACGTACAAAAAGTACGCTTTCGCGGGCTCCTCGCGCTCCGCCCTAGCCTCGATTCGCTCGCGACGGCTGCCCTACACGCTCTAAGCTGCGCTGTCTTCTTTCTGGGGTTGCGTCATTCGGAAGAATCGACGACCCTTGGTCGCCGCGGGGAACCGTCCCCGCCAGCTCAATGGCCGAGACGCAGCGCAGTTCGCCTCCACCGATCTCGCACGGTACCGTCATCAACGACCGCTATGAGATCCGACAGAGCCTTGGAAAAGGAGGCATGGGTGAGGTGTTTCTTGCCTTCGACAGTGCAACGCAGCAACCGGTCGCACTCAAGATCGTTCGCGAAGAAGCGCGCATGCCGGGTGACGACGAGGCGTTGCGCCAGGAGCTGATCCTCGCGCGCTCCGTGTCGAGCCCGTACGTCTGTCGCGTTCACGATCTGGCGCCGTCGGTTTACGGGCCGATCCTGGTGATGGAGCACATCACGGGGCAGACGCTCCACACGCATATCCGCCGGAAGAAGGCGCAAGGCGGATATACCTCCGACGAATTTCGGCGGATTGCCTCGGACATCTGCCAGGGCGTTGCCGCCATTCATGCCGGCGGCCTCGTGCATGGCGATCTGAAGCCGGGCAACGTGATGGTGACGTCGAATCCGGACGGTTCCATCGGCAAGGCCGTTGCCCTCGATTTCGGCTTCGCAAAAGAGCGCGCACGCTTGTCGGCTCGTCGGCCGGGTGCGCCGCCGGACGGCGGAACACCGAACTACATGTCTCCGGAGCGGATTCGATCCGGTGGCGCGTCGATCGAGGATGATCTCTACGCGCTCGGCCTCACGCTCTGGGAGATGTGGACGTGCCGCGTGCCTGAACCCGGGTACAAGCCGCGCGCCAAGCCGATGCGTCAGCAGATCATGTTCGATGTGCCCGCCGGGCTCAGCGTCGACGAGATCAAACAGATCTTCTGCTGTCTCGCCGACGATCCTCAGCGGCGCTTGCCCGCGCGACACCTGCGCTTCTTCAATCCGGTTCATCTCACCACGAACCCCGTGCAGGTTCCGCGCGAACGGCTCGATCCGGGGCCGCCTCCGGGTCGCAGCGCGCAGAGTCAGTTCTCGCCGGGTGCGCAAGGACTTCTCGCAACGTTCGCGACGAACGCTCCCGAGTTCGTCGGCGAACTCATCACGCTCGAACACCCTCAGCTCTCCATCGGTCGCCGCAACGACGTCGACATCGTCGTGCCCGAGGCCACGGTGAGCGGCCACCACGCCAATGCGCGCTGGCAGTCAGGCACGTGGACCATCGAAGATCTCGGTTCGACCAACGGCACGTACGTGGAGCACACGTACGAGCGCAAGAAGGTCGTCAATCTGATGCACGGTGGCGAGTTTCAGATCGGCGAGCTGCGTCTCAAGCTCGTGAGCTTTCAGCGCGACAGCCTCCATCACAAGCGCGCACGGCAGTACCTCGCGCATCGCGACGGGCTGACGGGAATGCTTCTGCGCGACAACTTCGTCAACGCACTCGACGAAGAAGCTGCGTTCAGCGAGTGGGTCGAGCAGCCGCTCAGCATTGCGCGCTACGAGATCCGCGGTCCGAATCGACTCGTGTCCGATCGGCCGACGATTCTCGAGATGCTTGCGTTCCGGCGTGCCGCCACGCGTGTCATCGAGCTAACGGACATGCTCTTGCTCTCGCTCATCGCCGTCACGGGCGGGCGAACGGGGCCGTTGCGTTTCGCGGTTTGCATGATGGGACCGGGTCCGCAGGAAGCGCGAAACCTCGTCGAGCAGGTGGTTGGCCAGGTGCAAGGCATGCTCCCCGAGGGGCTCGATCTCGTCGCCTCCATCGCACGCTACGAACCAGGCATGAACGTGCGCTCCCTCCTCGATCCGTGACGTGATGAACAGCAAGCGTCGCGTGCTATATCGCGTGCGTGGCTGACCCGCCCTCGAAGTCCAGCCGGCCCAGCTTCTTGTCGAAAGAGCACCCGCCGGCTTCTTCGCGCCTTTCGTCGGCGGCGCGATCTTCGCACGAGTCCATTCGCATTTCGCCTCCGTCGGAGCCTCGCGTCGGATCGCGATCAACTTTGCGTTCTCTCGATGGTGTGGTCGATCGGCCTGCGCGCTTTCAGCTCATCGTCGCGCTCGTTCTCGGTCTCGTGCTCGTCGTGATCCCGCTTTACCTCTGGCGCCGCCCTCGCGTTCAGCTCGCCTCCGCCACGACGACGGAGAGCTCGAACACGGCGGCGGTCCCGACGACGATCCCATCCATCGCTGCGCCGTCGGTGGAAGGTGGCATGGAGCCCAAAGTTGCCCTCTCCGACGTGAAGATCGTCGCCTGTCAGGATTCTGGGGCGAAGAAGATTCCGCCCGAGCAGTGTGATCGCGTCGTCGAGCTCGAGAAGCTTTTCACAAAAGCCATTTCAGAGAGTGCCGCGTGCATTCCAAAAGATGCTGGTGGAGGCACAATTATTTATGTGCTCGACATGAATTTCAAAAAGAAGTTTTTCTCGATTCACACACCTAAAGAGGGTCGCACGTTCAAGAACGCCGCGCTCGTCGGCGGCTGCCAAATCGGCGTGAAAGCGAAGCTCCGCACGCTTTCTGATGATCCCTTCGTGCACCAGCACCATCATTACAAACTGAGCGTCACTGCCGTCTATCCGGGATCCATAAAACCTTAGAGGGTGGAAACACCCTCTTAATTGAAAGCCGTTATGACACGTCGTCACCTCACGATTCTCGATCCGCTCGCGACCTCGCCTGTCACGCCGCGCGGCGGCTCGCACCCCTCCTCGCCGCTCGCATCGCCCCTCAACGACGACGATGATCACTTCCACGATCAGTGTGGCGTCTTCGCCGTCTACGGTCATTCGGAAGCGGCGAACATCGCTTACCTCGGTCTGCACGCGCTTCAGCACCGCGGTCAGGAATCGGCGGGGATCGTGACGAGCGACGGTGAGGCCATGTACGCGCACCGTGCGATGGGTCTCGTGCAAGATGCATTCAGCGCGGAGGGGCTGCAAAAGCTCCCCGGGCGCATCGCCATCGGCCACGTTCGCTACTCCACCGCGGGCGACACGCACATCCGCAACGCACAACCTTTCGCGGTCGACTCCGCGCGTGGCTCGCTCGCCGTCTGTCACAACGGCAACCTCACGAACGCCGACGAGATCCGCGCCGAGCTCGAAGCCGAGGGATCCATCTTCTCGTCTACGTCGGACACCGAGGTACTCGTTCACCTCGCTGCGCGCAGCAAGGAGATCGCCATCGAGGATCGCATCCTCGACGCTCTCGCGCGCGTGAAGGGCGCTTACTCGCTCCTCTTTCTCACGTCGGACGCCATTGTTGCCGTCCGCGATCCGCGTGGGATCCGGCCGCTCTGCCTCGGGCTGTTGCCCTCGCGCAAGGACGTCCACGTGATCGCGAGCGAGCCGGTGGCGTTCGACCTGATTGGTGCCGAGTACGTGCGCGACATCGAACCTGGGGAGATGCTCGTCATCGACGGTGCTGGCGTGCGCAGCCTCCGGCTGCGCGAAGAGCAGCAGCCACAGAGCTGCATCTTCGAATACGTGTACTTTGCACGACCCGATTCGAAGCTCAATGGCCGCAGCGTCTACGAGGTTCGCAAGGAGTTCGGGCGCACGCTCGCAAAAGAAAGCCCGGCCGAGGCCGAAGTCGTCATTCCCGTGCCGGACTCCGGCGTTCCGGCGGCCATTGGCTACGCGGGCGCCCTCGGCATCCCATTCGAGATGGGGCTCATCCGCTCGCACTACGTGGGGCGCACGTTCATCGAACCGCAGGAGTCCATTCGTCACTTCGGTGTTCGCTTGAAGCTCAATACCGTCGAAGAGATCCTGCGCGGCAAGCGCGTCGTCGTCCTCGACGATTCGATTGTGCGCGGAACGACTTCACGCAAGATCATCAAGATGGTGCGCGGCGCGGGAGCGCGTGAGGTGCACCTTCGTATTTCGAGCCCGCCGACCGAGTGGCCTTGCTTCTACGGCATCGACACGCCAACGCGCCGGGAGCTCATTGCTTCGAGCCACAGCGTCGACGAGATTGCTCGGTACGTGACGGCCGACTCCGTCGGCTATCTGTCGCTCCATGGGATGCTCGATGCTGTCACGCGTATTGGTGACAAGTCGTCGGACTCGAACAAGGCGCACTACTGCCATGCATGTTTCAGCGGTCGCTACGCCATCCCGTTCGCGCCGCTCCCAGAAAGCACTTCATCGTCGAGCAAGCGCCGTCTATCAGAAGTCTGATCGGCCTGTATTCATACTTTCGGCCTGGCGATACGACCATAACGTCGGCAGTCTCGGTACAATGGGCTCCCCTGCCCGCGCGCAGGAAGGGCCGCTTCGGCCCTGACGAGCACGAGGCCAAGGGGAGCACGCGCGGTGAGCGCAGCGAGACGCGCGGAGGGGTCTACTTAAATGCGAGCGGGAGAAGATCGGCGAGCATGACCACGTGTCCGGTTTCTTCGTCGAAGTTCGCGAGGACGATGGGCATGTCTGACGCAAACTCCGCGAGCACCTGACGGCAGATCCCGCATGGCGCGCCGCCGTTGGATGTCACGACCGCAGCAGCCACGGGTTCGCGTTCGCCTGCGGCGATCATCTGCATGATGGCGCCGCGCTCGGCGCAGATCGTCGCGCCGTAAGTCGAGTTTTCGACGTTGCAGCCGACGAAGATCGCGCCGCTCTTGGTCGCAATGGCGGCGCCAACGCGGTAGTTCGAAAAAGGCGCGTAGGCCCGCTCACGCACCGTGATGGCTTCTTCGAGGAGCCGGTCGAGCAGCGCCGGATCGAATTCCGTGCGCTTTGCATTCTTCTTCTTTTTGATCGTCTTCTTCTTCGCGCTCATGGCATGTCACACCTGTCTATACCGCTTTCAAGTTGACGTGAGGTTTCGAACCCCTCGGAGGTCGCTCCCGTCGTCTTTTGACCGATTCCCATCGCATCCCTTCGTTGCTCCTCCTCAAGCTGCACAAGCAGCTCTCGTTGGAGCGCCTCGCGCTGCTCGGAACTCGGCCAAAATACTCGGTCCCCAACCTGCTCGGGGTTCGCGGCGGGGCCGAGGAGCGGACCGGAACAGCCTTGTGTGGCTTTGAGGACCGCACCGCAGGCCCCAACGATGAGATCACGTCAAATCGAAAGCGGTCCAGCAGCGACGACCCAGGCGCGCAGGAGGCGCTCGAGATCTGCGCGGCGCGCGTTGGCGATCTGTTCCACGTCCTCGTGATGGAGCTCGCCGTCGCTCATGCCCGCTGCCATGTTCGTGATGCACGACAGCGCGGCGACGCGTGTGCGCATGTGACGGAGCGCGATGACCTCGGGCACGGTGCTCATGCCGACCGCGTGTGCCCCCAGCGCGCGGAGCATCCGGATTTCCGCTGGCGTTTCGAACGATGGGCCGAGCAACGCCGCGTACACGCCCTCGCGGAGCGCAACGCCTTCACGCTGCGAGACCTCGCGGAGTGTTCCACGCAGCTTTCGATCGTAGGCATGGGTCATGTCCGGAAAGCGCGTGCCGAGCGCGTCTTCGTTCGGGCCAACAAGCGGATGCCGGTGCATGAGATTCAGGTGATCGGACACGATCATGAAATCACCAGCCGACCAGCTCGGCTCGAGACCACCTGCTGCGTTCGTGATGAGCACCGAGCTCACGCCGAGGCGCGCCATCGCGCGAACGCCGTGCACGACCTGCCACATGGGGTGGCCTTCGTAGGCGTGCACGCGGCCTTGCATGCAGACTACATGAATGTCGTCGATCGTGCCGAAACAGAGATTGCCTGCGTGACCCAGGACGCGCGACGCCGGTAGATGCGGAATCGTATCGAACGGCAGCTTGACGAGGTCGTCGAGCGTGTCGGCAAACGCGCCGAGCCCGCTGCCGAGGACCACGCCGATGTGCGGCGTGACGTGCACCTTCGAACGAATGGCAGCGACCGTCTCGTCGAGGCGCGCAACGACTCCGGTGTCTGTCCCCATCGACTTAGTGCTCTTTGATGGCTTCGAGTTTTGCGGCGAGCTCGTCGCACACGAGCTTCGGCGCGTAGCGGCTCACGTCGCCGCCGTGGCCTGCCATCTCGCGCACGAGCGAAGCGCTGAGAAATCCGTGCTTCGTCCGGCTCGGCAAAAAGATGGTGTCGATCTCGGGACGGATGTCGGCGTTGGCGTGCGCAATCTGAAGTTCGTATTCGAAGTCCGTCGTCGCGCGCAGACCGCGCACGATGACCGTGGCGTTCTTTTTTGCGCAGTACTCGATGAGCAGTCCATCGAATGCGTCGACCGTCACGTTCGACAGATGGGCGACGACCCGCTCGATGAGGCGCATGCGCTCCGCAACGGAGAAAAGTGGATGCTTCGTCGGGTGAACGCCGATGGCCACGATCACGTGCTCGAACAAGATTGCTGCGCGCTCGATGATGTCGACGTGACCGAGCGTGACCGGGTCGAAGCTCCCGGGATAAACGGCGAGCGCACGGCTCACTTGGCCGCTCCCTTGTTCTCCGATTTCGGCGGCGACTTTTGCGTGCCCGGTTTTTGTGGTGCAGCCGGAGCTGCCGGCGGCGGTGCGGTGGCCGGTGGTGCGGCTTGTGCGGGACCTTGAGGTTGCAGAGGAGCACTCTGCATCATGGACGGATCGAGCTCGAGCCACATCGCGCGCCCTTCGTCGCCGAACGTAACGCGAAATGCCGCGAGAAGTCCCGCGCCAACGACGCCGCCGAGATCCACGTCGAAGTTCGATTTGTATTCTGCAAGCGGTGCACCTTGGAGGACCGGCACTTGCGGCAGATCGAGGGATCCGAGTTTGAAGTACGGCAGCGCCCCGATCTTCCATTGCTGCGGCGCGCCCTGTTCGGATCGGAACGACGCCAGATCCGCCCCCGAGCGCTTGAGGAGCTGATCGTCGAGCGCAAGTGGATAGAACGCCGAAGAGTCGACGGCGAGAGGCGCCTGCCCATCCTCTCTGTTCGATATCGCTGCGCGCACCATCATCCCGCCGCCGCGCACGTAGAAGAGCGGCACGCGCGTGGCTGCCGGAGGCGGCGCAGGCTCGCTCTTGCGCACGACGAACTGCGAGCCGCGCCGATCGAATGTAACATGCATGTTTCGAAGGGCGTTGACCCCGATGAGTGCTTTGATGGGAGCGCCCAACTCGCGCGAGAGGGCCGACAGATCGTAGGTGAGCGCCGGCACGTCTTTGACTTCGAGTCTCTCGCCGAACCGCAAGTTCACCCACGCCGGCTCTTTGCGTGTGGTCGAGTCGATCATGAACTCGCCCATCGCCGTGTCGACGAGCGCGAGGATGCGTTCGCCTTGGAGCTCGCACGGGACGATGAGTGCGGGGCCGGCCTGCGGCATCTCCACGGACGCGACGAGCGCCCCTTCGATGGCGAACGGATGGCGCCCCTGTCCGCGCCGGGAGAGCTTGGCAACGTCGCGCGCCCAGGCATCCTTCACCGCCGGATCACGCAGCATGTCCTCGAGTTCGTCGGCCGCGCGATCGATATCGCCGGAGTACCAGAACGCGCGCCCGCGAATGCTCTTGGCTTCGCTGCTCGGCAGGTCTTCGGTGAGCTTGATCGCCGAGGGATAATCGAGCTTGGCGAGCGCAATGCGCGCGGCGGTGATGCGTGCCCCCGGATCCTGAGGAGCAGCTTTGAGTGCGCTGTCGGCAGCCGACGAGGCATCGTCCACGTCGCCGCTTCGGTAACTTTGTTTCGCGCGATTCAGCCACTTGTTTGCGAGCGGCTCGCGCCCCGAGGTGTTCGCGTCCGATCCTCCGCACGCGGCGGACGCGCCACCGAGAAGAACAACAAAGGCCATTGAGACAAGCGCGCGCTGCATCCGGTGCTCCTAAGGCTTGGGCGTACGAAGTTCGATCCGCAGGATGCGGTCTGCCCGAAGTTCACGGCGACCGCGTCCGGGGAGCTGATAGCCGATCACTTTGGGGGGGTCGAGCTCTCTTCGGATCTCGACGAGAACCATGGTCATCGGCTCCGGTGGACGCGCGTGAGGTCGATAGACCACGGTGACGGGCTCTCTCGCGGCGATCGCGTCAGTGCATTCTGCAAGTATCTGATCGCGCGCTCGCCGCTCGGCGACGCGGACCTGCCAGACGTCGCGCGGGGTTTGCGGCTCGAGCGCCTCGATACATCGTTCCCACACGACGCGCAGGGCAGCGACGTCTGCGTCGGCGCGGTGCGCGTGCGATGTGTCGATGCCGAAGTGCGCGCGCAGGGCGTCGAGTGAGTGTCGCGGCAAGCCGAAGGTCCGTCGCGAGAGGTTCAGCGTGTCGACGTAGAATGCAAGGCGCGCGCTCTTGCCTGCTCGCTTGAATTCGGCTCGGAGGAACCCGACGTCCCAGAATGCGCCGTGCGCAATGAGCACGGCGCCGTCGAGCAAGCGGGCGATCTCGGCGGCGACTGTGGCGAACGTCGGCGCGGAGACGAGCGCCGCGGCCGTGATTCCGTGAATGCGTTCGTTACCGACCTCGGCGGCACGCGCAGGCGACTCCGCGTCGCCGTCTTCGGACGAACCGCAATCGACCACACGAACCGGTTGATCGAGCGTCTCGGGGCGCACGAGCGTGTGCAGGCGCTGCTCGAGTTGCCCGCCGCGCACGCGTTCGATGCATACCTCGACGACGCGATCGCGCGCCGGATCGAGCCCGGTCATTTCGAGATCGACGAACGCGAGCGGCGCCTCTGCGAGCGGCAGATCCCACGGCGGGCCACTGGGGGGTTCGTGCGACAAATTCACTCTTTGCTTCCTGGTTCGGGCGGGCGACCATAGTCGATAGAGCGGTGGCACGGATTCTCTTGGTCGACGACAGCGCGAGCGCGCGTGCCCTTCTCGGCGTTCGGCTGCGTCAACGAGGGCATGACGTGACCGAGGTTGCCGTTGCCTCGAACGCCGCGGAGATGGTGCTCGCCGATCCTCCGGACGTGGTCGTGACGGATCTGTGGATGCCCGGCATCTCGGGGCTGCAGCTTTGCCGTCTCGTTCGCGCCGAGCCCGCGACCGCGCACGTGCCCGTGGTGCTGCTCACGGCGTCGGACACTCGGCGTGCGCGCTTCTGGGCGCGCCACGCGGGTGCTACGGCGTACGTCACGAAGTCCGAGATCGATCGCCTTATCGATTTGCTCGATGACGTCACGTCGTCACCGCCAACGCCGACGCACGTGCCCCCCGCTGCCCATCCGCAGATCGTCGCGCGCGGCAACGTGCAAGAGCGTCTCTCGCAGCTCCTCGACGCGTCGCTCTTCGAGTCGACGATCGCCGGCGAGGTCCGCGCGCTCGCGCAGAAGGCAGAGGAGCTCGAACACGTCTTCGCCGATCTCGCCGCCATCGCGTCCGACGTCGCCGACTACCGTTGGTTCGCGCTCGCGACGGAGGCCGAGTCCGCGACGCATGCTCATCACACGCGTCTCTTCATCCATACTCATCCGGATCTGCGCGAGATGGCCGAACGTGAGGCTCGCGACGCGTTCGAAGTTCCGCCGCCGCTCGAGCGTCGCAAGGACGGAGAGAGCGACGCGCACGTGATCGCCGATCAGCGCGCCTCCGCGGCCGAGTGGTCGACTCCGCCGCTCTTGCTCCCCGTGCAATTCGGCACGAGCGTGATGGGGCGCATCGCGCTCGCTCCGAACCGTCGCGGCGCTTCGCACGACGATCGCCATCTGCTTGCGCTGCTCGCAGCAGAACTCGGTGGTCCGATGCGCATGGTCGCGCTCGTTGCCGAAGCGCGCAAGCTTGCGTCGACCGATGCGCTGACCGGGCTACTCAACCGACGCGCGTTCGTCGAGTGTCTCGACAAGGCCCGCGCCGCGAGCGAAAAAGATTTTTTTCCAATGAGCTTTCTCTTGCTCGACGTCGATCACTTCAAGAAGGTCAACGACGGGCTCGGCCACGAGGCGGGCGACGCCGTCTTGCAAGGTATCGCGCGCGTGCTCGTGAGCATGGCGCGAAAGAGTGATCTCGTGGCGCGCTGGGGCGGCGAAGAGTTCGTCATTGCTCTCACGCGAACGGCCGAAACGGGCGCGCGCATTGCGGCCGAGCGCGTGCGCCGTGCCATCGCGGAGACGAAGTACTTGCTGCCTGGAGGGCAGTCGCACGGGGCCACGGCATCCATCGGCCTTGCGAGCGCCGAGAGCGAGCGCTGGAACCTCGAAGAATTGATCAGCCGCGCGGACAAGGCCATGTACTCGGCAAAACACCGCGGTCGCAACCGCGTCGAGATCGCATAGGTCGCCGAGGTGAATTGGCCGTCAGGCCCGTGGTGGTCGAGGTTGCGGAATAGGTGTTGCAACCTCCACCGCTTGGAGGACCCCATGAAAGGCCGTATTGCGTTCGCACCGTTGCTCGTCGCCGCATTGATTTTTGCGTGTTCATCGAATTCGATGAATCAAGATGATACGGGTGGCAGCGACGGAAATGCCTCCATGACATTCGCCCTTTCGGGTGGGGATTTCACAGGGAATTCGGTCCGCATCTGCGGCTCGCGCCCCGCCCCTGATCCGAAGTACCGGTGCAATGACTCGCTGACCCCTGACATTGAGGCAGGTACGGACGCAGGGGATGCATGCCCATGTTTCAACTTCAACCCGGATGGCAGTCTGGTGGACGGCACCGGTGCCCCTGCCGTGATCACGGGCCTCTGTCCTTCTGCGGATTTTCCAACGGCGAATTGGGCTTTCTCGTATGCTCTATTCTCCGCACCTGATTGTGGCGGAACGCAACTCAACGATGGGACGCATAACTTTACCTGCTACGACTCCACGGACATTGCATCGCAGACCTTCCCGAACCAGTCCGCCGAGGATGTGCTGAATCCAGGCCTGAATACCAACCATGTCCTCTGCAACACGGACAATGCTTCCAAGTCCTGGAACTTCGGGAGCTGCGCCACAGCGACGACACCAGCCGATACCGACGCGGGCAACGTTCGCTTCGACTGTGGATGCACCCCCGCCGCAGGCACATGTGACTGCGGGGATGGTGGAGTCATGGATGCGGATCTGGAGATCGGCTGCTCGTTCGATTCCCTGACATGCAACATCCTATGCGGACCACCGGTGGTGGCACCTCAGGGCTCCTGCACGCCCGCAAGCGCGCCGTCCGTACTCGTCAGCGGCACGGATGTCCTCGTCTACGTCCCACACGGTATTGGAACTCTAGGGCAAAACAGTCGTACGGCTATCTCGATCGTCCCTGTCGAGGGTACGAGCTTCCCCTCAAGCGCCTACATCTGGTCGACTACGGTGCCTTTGCTCTCGTGTGCATCGAACTCGGTCACCGGTCAGACCGTGTGCACCGGCAGCGACGCCTCTGTGCATCTCTTCAGCGATGTAACGCCCGGGGCCATACTGACAAGCAGCGCGACCGGGCAGATTCAGAGCAACTTCGCCGGATGTACGAACTGCGGTGTCGTGATGGACCCCATTCACAATCGTGCGCTCATCAGCATGTCGGTAGGTGGTGTTCCTGGGTTCCAGTTCCTTGACCTCTCCACCAATACATTCCTCCCGCCGTTCACGTCGCCGACGACGGAAATGACCATAGGTTTCCTTCTCGATCCGATCCGTAACCTCGTTCTGGCACCCACCGTGTCAAATACCTACGAGATCATTGATGTGACGGATCCTTCTGCCCCAAAGTTCTCCGAACGCACCACAAACATAAACTCTCCTTTTGTAGACTTCTCGGCCGCAGGAGAAGACTGTACAACCGGTATTGTGGCGTCCAGCCTTGCCCACTTCGACCGCTACTTTGACGACCCCATCCCATCGGACGTTTACCTCTCCGATCTCAGGCAGACGACGTTTACGGCGGGCACACCGGCTGGAACGTGGAGCGGCCCTACGCAGATCCAGACTCTTTCTTTAGAGAACATCAATTTTTTCTACGGACCATCGAGCGTTGCGATCGCCCAGGGCACGCATCAAGGCGTCATGAGCGACATTGCAGGCCACAGTCTGACGGCGATCCAGCTTCCGTCCAACCCCGGCAGACGCACTCCCGCGATCTCCGATTGGGTATCATGCGACATCACGCCGGGCGTGAGCGGCTTTTTCTTTCAGACCGTGACCGCCTATACGAGCCCAAACACCGGACACGCAATGGCCGTGGTCTCCCCCTTCCCGTATGGCTTGGCGGGGATGGCGGTGGTCGATCTCACGTTGATGCTCGATCCCGCCGTCGTGCCGAGAACGGCAGCCGGTCACGCATGTGCCGATGGCACACTGCCGGCTTCCGTGTTGCACTTCTTCCCGAGTTCCTGAAGTTCGACAGCCTGCTGCGCGAAATCGATGCGTCGGTTGGGCGCTGCGGTGCCTGCGCACGTACGACAAGTACGTTTACGCGGGCTCCTCGCGCTCCGCCCTAGCCTCGATTCGCTCGCGACGGCTGTCGAACATGCTCTGAGCCAACCTCGGTCACCGCTGGTCAGAGCGCAGAGCAATTGGCCGTCCGGAGATTCAACCCATACTTCGGCGAACGGCGATTTCATTGAACCACCAAGGAGAAGCAAGGAGTTTGGCAATAGCGGTGAGATGACGAGCCTCACTTCCAGGCGAGGAGGTGCATCGAGGTGCCTTCGCAACCGTCCGGCGCGGCGACGCCCTGCTGCGTCTCGATGATCGCAAACGTTCGTCCGTGGAGCGCGTAGCCGGCCTGGAGCATCAGCGCCATCGACTCGGTCGGACACCTGCGGAGCGCGAGGCGGAACGGCGCGCTCGGAAACGATCGAGTGGTCCCGCCCTGCGCGATGGAGATCGGTGGGAACGCCGGCTCCTTTGCGATGCTGATCGCGACGTCTTCGCCTCGCAAGGTTTGTGTGCCGTCATCGGGATCATCGACCACGAGGCTGCCGAGCGTCGTCCACTCACCTTTGATCGCCGCACGGGCCGCGGCGAGGCGCCGTGTGAGGAGCGCGTCGTACGCTGCCCAACTCTTGTCGGCCGCGGTTTTGTTCTTCTTTCCCAGCTCTTCTTGGGGGATCCGCGTCTCGTCGTCGACCGTCCAAAGGAGCAACTTCGAGCGCTCAACGCCCGTCTTGGCGTCGAGGATGTAGAGCGCGATCTCCGTGTAGCCGGTCACGCGACAGCACGCGGTGCGGCCGTAGACGTGGGCGACGCGCTCGCCGTCGATCGAGACCGCCGGCAACCCGCGCGTGCGCATCGGGAAGAAGGGGAACGAGTATTCCACCACCGTGCGCACGGTTGGTGCGGGGATATCCGGCTCCGTGGGAGTGGGCAGCGCCGGCAGCTCGATCTCCGGATGAATGAGAATGCCGGCCACCCGCGACACCGGCTCCGCGAACTCTTCGTTGAGAGTGACCCACGGAGCCACGCTCGGGCCGGCATCAATCGCCGCGGTCTCCCTCGCTGCGTCCGGGGCGCCGGACTCGAGCGCTGCTTGCTGCTTCGATGGGGCCGCCGTGCCGTTCATCACGGCGGAAAATGCAAGGGCAACAGCGCCTGCGGCAACGCCGAGCGAAGCGATGAAACGACGACGATTTCGACGCATCCGGCTTCTCCGTGGGTGCGATGGGCAGATTCTAGCGGTCGAAGCTGATGAGGCCGTCCGACGGCGGATTCATTCTTCGCATTGTCACATGTGTTAGTTACCTATGTCGAGGCTCTCCATCGTCGCGGTCGTTCGTCATTGGAGCGGAAATGTACCCAGCTCACCCTGCGTGTGCGAGCGCGAGAAGACGGCCCCTTGCCACGTGCTCGTCAGGCGCGCCAAGGCGCGCGCCTTCCTGCGCACGGACGGGGAAGGCTCGTGCCTGAAGCATCATCGATCGTTCGCTGACATGACATGGGGGGATCTACGGCCCCCTGCACTCGACGATTGGGTGTCATGCAGCACCTCCGGGATTGGCATGTTCCCTCAGAGCGTGTTCTACAGCCTGCTGCGCGAATCGATTCGTCGGTTGGGCGCTGCGGTGCCTGCGCACGTACGAATAGTACGTTTACGCGGGCTCCTCGCGCTCCGTCCTAGCCTCGATTCGCTCGCGACGGCTGTCGAACACGTTCTCAATCCGTCACCGCATACACGAGTCCGAACACCGGACATGCGAGCTTCAGTGATGAACGACATCACGATTCCCTGAATGGTACGTCTACGAACGAGAGCGTGATTGTCGTCGTGAACCGGTTTGTACTCCCATAAGGAGTACAAACCGAGGGTCACATTCCTCAGCCCAACCAGATCTCGCCGAGGTCGCCGTCGATGGTGATGACGTCGCCGACCTTGAGCACGAGATCGCTGCCCTTCGAACGCGAAGGCCCCCAGACGGTGAGGGTGTCGGCAGCGTAGTCAATGGCGATGCGAGCGCAGTCGGCGATGCACGGCTTGCCGAGACTTCGCGCAACGACGGCCGCGTCGCTCGTGAGGCCGCCGCGCGTGATGACGATGCCTGACGCCGCTTGCATGCCGGGGACATCCTCCGCCGATGCCTCGACGCGCACGAGGATGACGCTTTTCCCCGTCGATGCGCGCAGCACGGCGTCTTTCGAATGAAAGACGATTTCTCCCGTGGCCCTTCCGGGGCTCGCGGCCATTCCCTTCGTGAGGAGTTTGCTTGGTGCCATAGCTAATCGTCCGCCTCGTCAGTTTCTTTGTCGTCGTCGTCGGTGGATGCCGGGCGGAGATCGGCGAGCGACGCTCCGCACTTGCACTTCTTGGGAACGGCCTTCTTGAAGTACACGCGCTCGCAGTTTGAGCACACGCGGCCATCGGGTTCGTACGAGATCGTCTTGCCCGTTGCCGCGCAACGCTTGCCGACGATCTGAAGCGGTTCGAGATCGATCTTCGTTCCTGCCAACGGCGATGCCTGAGGCAGGTTCTTGCGCACCTCTTCGGGGATGTCCACGTGTGCTGGGATGCGCGCCTCCGCCTCCGCAACGATGTGGGCGACCGCGTCCGGATGACTCTTGAGAGGCACCTTGAACGTGAACGGCGCGCCCGACTCGTCCTTGCCGGTGATGCCGAGCGCGAGTGAGCCCGACTCCCACGTGATCGTGTCGACGCCCCACCACGGCATGCGCCGGAGTTCTCCGCGCTCGATGCCGATGCCGGGATCACCCACGCGCAGCGGAGGATCGCTGCTCGTACGAAACCAGATCGCAACGGCCATCAGCACGGCGCCGCCGGCGATGAGATATTGAGGAACGGCCTTGAGCTTCTCGTCGCCCTCGAAAACGTGACCGTAAACATAGCCCCATGTGCCCGCACCAAGGCTCACCGCGCCGAGCGCGCCGGCGATTCGGGCGATCCAAGGGCTCTGTGCACTCTGCGGGGTGAAGCGACGATCTCGTCGTTTCGCGGTCTGCTTTTTCTTCGCGCTACTCATGCAATATGCACCAAATTCAATTTTGCATAGCACACGCGTTCCGCGCCGTAACTGCGTCACCACGTACGCTCGCGACGGTTATCAAACGCGTTCTACTTTGACAGGACGGCCAGGGCCTCTTTCAGCAGATCGGGCAAAGCAAGATCGAAGACTTTGGTGCCGAGTTGTTCGATCGCGCGATCTGCTTCGGTTTGGCGGTAGCCCATGTTGATGAGAGCGCGTGTGAGCAGATCGTGCGGACTGGCTTCTGCATGGGGCGTAGCCTTCGCGATTCCAACGGTGGCCTGCATTCTCGACGTGCTGGCTTCGACGATTGGCAGCTTGTCTTTCAGTTCGAGCAAGAGTCGCTCGGCGGTCTTCTTGCCAATGCCGGAAATGCTGGTGAGTTTGCCGAGCTCTTTGCGCATGATGGCCTGTCCGAGCTCCGGTGCAGGCAGCGCGGAGAGCACGGCGATCGCGGTCTTTGGCCCCACGCTGCTGACGCCGATGAGCGTGCGAAACGCGAGCCTGTCCGCGTCGCTCGCGAAACCGAAAAGCGAAAGGACGTCTTCGCGTACGTGCGTATGAACGAAGAGCGTCACCCGCCCGTCGTCCTCCGTCCTCGCTCGTCCGATCGTTCCGAGCGGTACGATCACTTCGTAACCTACGCCGTGGACATCGACGACGATCGTTCCATCGTCCTCGTGTGTCAGGTGGCCCGTGAGACGACCGATCATCGTTCAAGCTCCTCGTCGAAGGGCTGCGGCTGCGAGCAAGCAGAGCACCGGTGAGACGACCATGTGATAGCGATCTTCGCCGAAGAAGATCGCGTGCGCGACAACGGTCGTCGCGAGCAACGCGACCGGCAAGAGCAGCGCGGGAGACGGTTTTGGTCTGCCCGGCAGCGGCAGCCAAGGGAGCACGCACCCGACCACGACCATGGCCGAGAACGTCGGCGTGGATGCTGTGAACGACGCGTACGCGAGCGCTGCAAGAGCCACGAAGAGTGTACTCTGCACGATGAATCCGCGAAGGGATCCGCCCTCGTCGCCGCTCGCTTTTTGCCGTCGCCGCCGTGGCCGCACGATGCCGACGAAGGCGAACGGCGCGATCGAGACGAGCGCGCGGTGCGTGGTGGTCAGAAATTCACGGGCCGCGGTGCGACGAGGCTCGGGCCACGCCGCGGGTCGTGCCTCGTGAAGATATTCGACCGCGAACGATTCATGGTCGAACGTGTACGAGAGCTTCGCTGGCACGAGCCCGAGCCATCGCATGGGCGCTTGCCGGATGTGCGACAGGCCGTAATGAAGCCAGCAGCGATCCTGCTGAACCTGTCCCGTCACTTCGCGACAACCGTCGGAGGAGCGCAGCGTTTCGAAGCGCCCCGTCGCGCGCGGAAATGCACCGATGGCGAGGTTCCATCCGGCGTTCGTACTGATGAGCGCGCAGCCATCCATCACGCGGCAGTTGCGCAGAGTCCACGGCAACACCGTTGCGACGGCGATCGCGCATGCCGCGATGGCGGCCGCAAAACGCGCGCGCATGCCGGACCCCGTGCTGGGGAGCACGTTGGCTGCGAGTGCGAGAAACGGCGCAGAGAGAAGTGCCTGCGGACGAACCAGGGCCGCGATGCCGAGCACGAACGCGCCTGCCGCAGGGCCGCGTAAGAGAGCGGCCCATCGCTTGCGCGAAGGTGTTTCGAGGCCGTCGCCGAGCCGGCTCCGTTTCACGCGAAGCGCCACCCAGAACGCGGCGAGCACCAACAGCGCCGAGAGCGGCTCGGTCATCACGAGCGCGCCGTAGAGAACGAGCCCTGGATCGAGCGCTACGAGCGTGCCGGCGACGAGCGCGCGCAGCGGCGAGAGCGCCTCGCGCGCAAGGAGAAACGTGAAGACTGCAAGGAGTGCCCCCGCGATGCCGTTGGCGACGTGAGCGGCGAGCGGCGTCGGTCCGAAGATATTGTAAAATACACTCAAGTACGCGCTGTAGCCGACCGGGTAATGGCACCACGGATGCCAGATCGCGTGTCCATCGACGAAGCGGTCGTCGCTGTAACCGAGCCCGGCGGCGATGCGCTTTGCACCAAAGTCGTAGTATTGCCCATCCCAAACCGGCTCGGCCGCGAGCTTCAGCGCAGCGGCGAGACGAAGCGCGAAGGCGACGACGAAGATGCCCACCATCAACATCGCGTCGGTTCGTCGTGCAACCTTTTGGTTGCTCACAGTCTCGTTGGCTTGCTCGTTCACTCGACGTTCTTCTCGCGCATCCGCCGGAGATAGGTGCGCTGCACCTGGGCCGGATCGAGACGCAGGTACTTCGCGAGCTCGGTGAGAAAGCCTCGCACGTAGACGACGGCGGGAAGGCTCTCGTACGTCTCCTCTTCGAGCGAGACGAGATGCGACTTGGAGATCTTCGTGCGCGAGGCGATTTCGAGTAGCTCGATCCCTTGCGACTCGCGCACCTTGCGCAGGAGCGTTCCGGAGAACTCCGTGTCCGGGCCAATCTCGCGCGACAGTTCGCTCTGGAGCATGAGCTGCTCGGCGGCGAGCGCAGGACGCGCGATCGCGGCGGGCTGCGATGGTGCGTCGGGCTCGGGGAACATCGACAAGTCGTAGGCACGCCGGCGTACCGGATCGAGCAGCGTGTCGTGTGCTTGCTCGACGCGAGACTGCGCGGCGCCGAGTTCCTTGTCGTCGAAGAGGGACGTCGTTGCCAGGCCGTCCATGGCGTACACCTCGCGCTGGCGCTTGACGGCGCGGCGGATCTCCTCGTCGTTCGATGAGCGACCAACGCCGAGCACCTTGTAGTGATCGGGTGTATCGAGCAAGGGCGGTGAAGTGAGCGGGCCGCCGTCGCTCGCTTGTTGGAACAGGGGCTCCGGGATCTCTGCGGAGTCACGGCTTACTGCCGTGAGCGCAACGACGCGCCTCGCGATGCGTTCGAGGTTGCGCGCGGCTTTCGACGTGGGACTGTCGACGAGCAGCGGTCTGCGCCTTCGCACCGAAAGCCATGCGGTGTCGTCGTGTTCAATCCATCCGAGCTCCGCAAGCTCGATGCCGTAGTGTCTCTTGCAGAGTGCACTCATCGAGGTGGCGAGCTCGAGGTCGGTGCGCACGCGTGTCTGGTTCACCACGAGATAGAGATGCGTTCGCTGCGCCTCGGCCCACGCGAGCTCTGCGAGCGTGCGATCGTTGCGCGACAGAACGCGGATGATCTCCATGGGGGAAGGCAGTCGGCCGATCTCTTTGAATGCGCGATCGACGAGCGAAAGCCGAAAGCGGTCTCTGGCGAGCGCCCGCCGCAGGCGCCGGCGATATGCCGCGCGCACGAAACGGTACGTCGCTTCGATGGCGGGCGGCTCGGGCACCGTCACGCAGATGGCGAAGTCCGCCCCCAACATCACGTCGAGGGCGAGATTCGTCGGTCCGGGACCGACGTCGACGACGAGATAGTCGGTGGGGAGCGCGCGCAGCCGCGCGAGGAAGCGCGTTTTGCGGCCCGCACGCAGTTGCAGCGGAGGATCGATGGCGTCGTGCGGACCGGGCAAGATCGAGAGCCCGGGCACGCTCGTTGGTACGAGCGCTTTGACGAGACTGTCGAGCGGTCCGTCGATGGGCAGAGGCTCGGTCAGGGCGCTGAGACCGAATTGCGTGTGCAAATTCGCGCCCGCAAGATCGCAGTCCACGAGCGTGACGCTCTTGCCGAGTTGCGCGAAATAGACGGCGAGGTTTTGTGCGATGAAGCTCTTGCCCACGCCACCGCGTCCGCCGCCGACGGCGAGCAGCCGCCGCGATCCCCGCACGGCTTGCAGATGTTCGAGCTCGATGGGCACGGGCGTCACGCTATCGGTCACGGACGTCCTCCGCCCTGTCCGGGCTGCCGATTGGACGCGGGAGAGCGCGCGCAAAAGGCGCGGCGGAGCAGGCCGAAGATGCGGGCTCCGAGCTCCGGTGCCCGAAACGGCTTCGGTAGAAAATCGTCGACGCCGCATGCGAATGCTTCGACGACGTCGCGCGACGTTGCCTGATGAGAGAGGACGAGCACCGGCAGCGGCGTGCGATTCGGATCTCTGCGGAGCGTGCGCACGAAGTCGAGTGGATCGCTATTTTTCGTGTGGAAGTCCAGCACGAGCGCATCGAACGATGCCTGCTGCAATCGCTCCTTGGCCTGCTCGGCGGTGGCGACGGCGTCCACCGTGAGACCAATTTCGCCGAGCATCATCCCCACGTCTTGCCGTGTCTCGGCGTCCTCGTCCACGAGCAGGACGTGCGCTGCGAGGATGACGCGCATGGACTCGACGGGTGTCGAGGGCGGCGCTTCGCTCGGCGGTTGCTCGTCGAGAGGATCGTTGCAGGATGCAACGCTTTGGTTGCGTGGTGGTCCTTGCGGTTGTGCGCGCGATGATTCCTGCCGCACCGCCGCGAGCCCTCGAAGTCTTTCCCAGTCACGGCGCTCGAACGCGATGTGCGCGTCACCTGCCGCGAGCACGCCGCGCGCTGCGGCTGCCGTTGCGCGACAGCGCGAACCGATCTCGAAGATGGCGAGCACCCATTCGCCGTCTCTCACGATCTCGCCGCTCGGCACGGACAAGGAGCCGCAAGTCTCCGCGAGCGCGCCGGCAAACGCCGCGACGTCGGCAAAGCGAAAGACGATCGAGCGCACGTTGCGGCAATACCTAGCTGCGACGCAGCCGTCGCGCAAAGCGAACGTGGGTCGTGCTGTCAACGCCGTTTTTCGGCCGCCTGCTGCAGCCGGACCTTATGTTAGACTCGCCGCGTTTGCATGCTCACCAAAGCGTTAACCGTCGGTTTTCTCGGGCTATTTGCGCTCTCCGGGTCAACGTGCGGCAAGTCGAATCCCGAAGATGCGACGACCTCCAAAGAGAAGCCGGCCGTATCGGACGTCGTCTTGGAAGGCGTGGACACGAGCTCGCTCACGCCGCGCGAGAAGAAAGAATGGGGCTCGTACGTCTCGGAGTTCCTTTCGCCCTGCCAGAACGTTCCCGTATCCATCGCGCAGTGCGTGCAGGAAAAGCGTCCGTGCTCGAAGTGCCTGCCGGCTGCAAAATACATCCTTCGCGGTGTCAAAGATGGCCTGACGCGCGAGCTCATCGAAAAATCCTACAAAAACCGCTTTGATCCGGACGGGATCAAGGACGTTGCCATCGACGGCTCACCAGCCAAAGGGCCGGAGAGCGCGCCCGTCACCATCGTCGAATTTGCCGACTTCGAGTGTCCGTACTGCGGGCAGATCGCGCCGGCGGTCGACAAGCTCGTCGAGCAGCGGAAAAACCAGGTCCGTTTGGTCTACAAGTTTTTCCCGCTCCCCGGCCATCCTCACAGTGACATTGCGGCGCGCGCGGCCATTGCAGCTTGGAGGCAGGGCAAATTCTGGGAGATGCACCATGCACTCTACAGCAATCAGCGCCACCTCGAGCAGTCCGACCTCGACTCGTACGCCAAGGAGCTCGGTCTCGACATCTCGCGCTTTCATGCCGACATGCAGTCGAACGAAACCACGGACCGAATTGCACGCGACAGAAAGCTCGGCGACGACGTGAAGATCGAGGGGACGCCGTCGTTCTTCATCAACGGCCGCGCGGTCGACAATCGGCAGGACATGAGCGACTGGATCTCGCTCGAATTGTCCATGATGGACGCGAAAAAGTAGTCGGCGGCGATGACGCGATCATTTGGCGATGGCTGCGGGTGTTTTCCGACCGGCCGTCATTATGCGGGGATTGCGCACCTGCTCCGGACCGTCGTTCGCGGCGTCGTCGAGGGGATCTCGCCTGACGTGCCGTGGCAAGAAATCGAGATCGCGCTGCTCGACGTCGAGACGACGGGGCGCGATGCGTCGGTCGATCGCGTCGTCGAGGTCGGTGTCGTCGTCGGTCGCGGCGGCGAGATCCTTCGCAAGGACAACTGGCTCATCAACCCGGGCATCCCCATCCCGCCGGAGGTCTCGGCCATTCACCACATCACGAACGAGATGGTCAAAGATGCCCCGCGCTTCGAAGACGTGGCCGCCGAGATCGCCGGGGCGCTTCGCGGGGCCGTCCCCGCGGCGTACAACGCGCCGTTCGACCGGGCCTTCATGATGAGCGAGTTCTCGCGCGCGCAAGCCGACACCTCGTCGATCGGCGCCCTCGCGCGCGACGTGGAGTGGATCGATCCGCTCATTTGGGCGCGCCACATCCAAGCGGACGAAAAGTCGCGCGCTCTCGGCGACGTTGCCGCCCGACTCGGGGTCTCGCTCGAAAACGCGCACCGAGCCGAGGACGACGCCGCAGCAGCCCTCCGCGTCCTCTACGCTCTCGGCCGCAATCCGCGCGTGCCTCGCGCATACGGGGCGCTCCTTCAGCAGCAACGCAGCCTCGCGCAAAGCCAAGCCGCCGCCCGTCGCACCTGGCGTTAAGGTGACCCCACCGCGCGTCTCGCCTTCGGCTCACCGCGCGTGCTCCCCTTGGCCTCGTGCTCGTCAGGGCCCCTTTCGCGTTGCGCCTTCGGCGCCGGTCGGCCCCGCCTACGGCGGGACCTCCGTGGCCCTTCCTGCGCGCGGGCAGGGGAGCCCGCAACTGGTGCATCATGGGGAAATTGTGCCGCATTCGAGCCTTGCGTTGGAGCCTCAAGGCAGGCAGGCCAGCCGATGCGAACGCGGCAAATCGAAAGCGGTCGAGTGCAGCGGTCGAGTCGTAGCCCGGTGGCGCACGCGCTTTCTCACCTTCTCATATTTGCGTGTACTTTCTCGCGTGACGCGGCGCATGGTCCTTCGCTAGTATCGGCCACTTCGTAGGAGGCCCCGATGACGGACAAAGTCGAAATTAAATTGAAGGATTCGGTGTACGAGGCACCCATCGTTACCGGGTCCGAGAATGAACAGGGTATCGACATCCAAAACCTGCGTGCGAAAACCGGATTGGTCTCGCTCGATCCGGCGTTCATGAACACCGCTTCAACGAAGAGCGCCATCACGTTCCTTGATGGTGAGAGGGGTATTCTTCGTTACCGCGGCATTCCAATCGAGCAACTCGCGGAAAAGTCGACGTTCGTGGAGACGGCTCATCTCCTTATCTATGGAGAGCTTCCCACGCAGCCGGAGCTCGATCACTTCTCGGATAGCCTCGCGCGCAACTGCCTCATTCATGAGGATATGAAGCATTTCTTCGACGGTTTTCCGGGGACCGCGCACCCCATGGCCGTTCTCTCGGCGATGATCTGCTCGCTTTCGACGTATTACCCGGAGCTGCACGACGTCGGTGACAAGCAAGCAACGGATATCACGATTGCGCGCATCATATCGCAGGTTCGCACCATCGCGGCGTATGCCTATAAGAAGTCCATTGGGCAGCCGTTCGTCTATCCGCTCAATAGTCTCAAGTATTGCGGAAACTTCCTCAACATGATGTTTTCGGTTCCTTTGGAGCCGTATCACATCGATCCCGAGGTCGAGAGAGCCCTCAATCTTCTCTTCATTCTCCATGCAGACCACGAGCAGAATTGCTCCACGTCGACCGTGCGCCTCGTCGGCAGTTCGCGAACGAACCTCTTTGCGGCCATCGCAGCGGGCGTTCTTGCTCTCTGGGGGCCACTGCACGGCGGCGCGAACCAGGAAGTCATCGAGATGCTCGAAGCCATCCATGCCGGCGGTGGCAACGTCAAGAAGTTCGTCGAGCTCGCGAAGGACAAGAACTCCACGTTCCGCCTCATGGGCTTTGGCCATCGCGTCTACAAGAACTTCGATCCCCGCGCGAAGATCATCAAAGACACGGCGGACAAAATTCTCGTCAAGCTCGGTGTCAAAGATCCGCTGCTCGACATCGCCAAGGAGCTCGAGGAAGCGGCGCTCAAAGACAACTACTTTGCAGACCGCAGGCTGTACCCGAACGTCGACTTCTATTCGGGCATCATCTACCGTGCGCTCGGCTTCCCAACGAACATGTTCACGGTGCTCTTTGCCATTGGACGCGTTCCGGGCTGGATTGCCCACTGGAAGGAGATGATGGAAGACAAGACCACGAAGATCGGGCGCCCGCGCCAGATCTACACGGGTCCGAACGAGAGGTCGTACGTCCCGATCGGGCAGCGCGCCAAGAAGTAATCGCCAGCGCGTTTTCGTGCAGCGAAAGGCCGCAGGTACCCCGGAGGTATCTGCGGCCTTTTCGTATGCGGAGTTTGCTTTGCACAATAGAATGTGTAACTTCCTACACATGTCGACGAATCTTGCAATCGACGATGCTCTTCTCGAGGAAGCCACGCGGATCGGCGGTCATCGCACGAAGAAAGCCACTGTGACGGAGGCGCTGCAAGAGTACATCCAGCGTCGCAAGCAGACGAAGATCATCGAGCTTTTCGGTACGATCGATATCGATCCTGCTTACGACTACAAGAAGCAGCGGCATAGGCGGCGCTCGAAGTGAAGGTTCTCGTCGACACCTCGGTTTGGTCGCTTGCGCTTTGCAGGAAGCACGTGAGCTCGGATTCGCCTGTCGTTGCCGAGCTCGCGGAGCTGGTTCGCGAAGGGCGAGCGACGATATTGGGGGCCATCCGTCAGGAGCTTCTCTCTGGGGTTCGCACCTCCGCTCAATTCGAGACCTTGCGCGAGCGGCTGGCGGCCTTCCCTGATTACCTTGTCACGACAGACAGTTACGAGAGAGCTGCCACGTTTTTCAATCAGTGTCGGAGCCGTGGGGTCGCGGGATCGAGCACGGACTTTCTGATTTGCGCGGTGGGCGCATCGGGTCGCTTGCCCATCTTCACAATGGATCAGGACTTCGAGCGATTTGCGCGAATTCTCCCGATTGAGATCCATCGCGTTCAAACGGCACTGTTGCAATGAAAAGGCCCCTGCGCCCAACTACGGTTACGGCGAGAGGAAGCCAAGCCAGCTCGATATCCAATCGCCGAACAAGAGCAACTCGAGGCACGCGAGGATCAGAAACGGTCCGAATGCAATGCGCGCGCGGTGTGGTGCGTCCTCTCCCTCCTCGGTGAGCGGATCTTCCAAAAGCTCGCGCCTCGCTTCTTCGTCACCCTCGGCAGCGGCTTTCTTCAACGCCTCGATGTCTTGGGCAACGGCGTCAGGGAGCTTCGTCTCGACACCGAAGATCTTGAGCAGCAGGGCGTAAACCGTGCCTTGCATGGCGCCGGCAAAAAGCGTGAAGAGTGCACCTTCCCAGCCGAACCATGCGCCCGCGAGCGCGACGAGCTTCGCGTCACCGAGCCCCATGCCGGTGCGCCCGAGAAGTTTCTTGTAAAGTACAATAAACGGGACCCATACGACGGCGAATCCGACGATGGCACCCGTGACGGAAGCGCGGAGTGGCAGGTCGCGCAACGTCGCCGTGGTGGTACCGAGGACGATGCCCGAGAGCGTGATCGAGTCGGGCAAGAACATGTACTCTGCATCGATGAACGCCGCGGCGACGAGCCCGAGAGAGAGCGCGAAGTCCGCGCCGTAGATCGCGGCTACCCGTCCGACGGGCGTCGAACCGGAGAGGCGCAGAACGATCACGGTCCAAATCGCGTACGAAAGGGCGCCGCCGATGAGTTCCACGAGCGGGTAGCGCGGGCTCATCTTCACGCCGCAACAGCGCGCTCGTCCGCGAAGGATGACGTACGAGAGAACCGGGATATTGTCGTAAGCGGCAATCGGGCTGCCGCAACCGGGGCAATGCGACGGCGGGCGTACGACGCTCATGCCGCGCGGAACGCGGTAGATGACGACGTTGAGAAAGCTGCCCCAGATGAGCCCGAATGCGACGATGGCGCTGCGCAAGAGCCAACCAGGCACGAGCGCAAGCAGTTCATGCAGCGTCATTCCGGAACATCCGCGTCATGAGGCAAAGAGCAACGTAACACGCGCTCCGCTTCATGAGTGCGTATGCTGCTCTCGGTCGCGACGGTCGCGAATCGTTGAAAGGCCTGGTAGGTTCCGGGCTCCCCGCTTCCAACTCACCTCATGCTTCTATCCATCAACGCCGAACACCCCGAGCCTCGGAAAGTCCGCCGCGCTGCCGAAGTGCTGGAGGCTGGCGAGGTCATTGGTTACCCAACGGACACGGTTTACGGTCTCGGTTGCGATATCGCGAACAAGCGAGCGATTGATCGACTCTACGAGATCAAAGGCATGGGGCGGTCGCAGCCGCTCGCATTCATCTGTCCGGATTTGTCCGAGATTGCCAAATACGCCATCGTCGACAATCAAGCTTATCGGCTGCTTCGCCGTCTCTTGCCCGGGCCATACTGCTTCATCCTCCAGGCAACTCGTGAAGTGCCGCGGCTTATCCAGACCAAGCGAAAGACGATTGGCATTCGCGTTCCGAATCATGAGATCATTCGCGCCGTCGTGCGCGAGCTCGGTCGCCCCGTCATCTCCACGACGGCACAGCGCCGCGGCGCCGAAGTCCACGTGGATCCCGCCGAGATCGACGACGACTTCAGCGGTCTCGGTTTGGTGATCGACGCAGGGGCCGGCGGCATCATTCCAACCACCGTGGTCGATCTGACGGTGCAACCACCGGCCGTCGTGCGCGAGGGCGCAGGCGCCGTCGACGATTTCACCGACGAGCCGCGATCGCTTCGCGGCATGAAGCAGTCGATGCGCGAACTGCAAGACCACTGGAGCGATTGAAAACGCGTTTGCTAACCTGCTGCGCGCCGCGATCTCTTCGTTTTTTCTTGCGGTGCGTGCTCACGTACTTCAAGTACGCTCCGCGCGCTCCTCGAAAAAAGCCTCGACCTCGCGTCGCTCGCAACGGTTATCAAACGCGTTTTAATCACTAGGTTTTAATCACTAGTTAAGTAGCGAGTAGGACGTGGAGGGCGCCGCCGACACTGGAGGCTTCGGCGATGAGTGCATGATGCACGTTCTTTGCCCAGCGCACGGCGCTCTCGAGACGCGCGCTCGGCTCGTCGTCGCGGGCGTGCACGGCGAGGTAGCCGGCAATGAGCGATGCGAGCACGCATCCTCCGCCGTGAATCATCGGCGTCGTGAGCCTTGGCGCCGATAGTTCGACGACGCGCTCGGTGGTTGCGAAAAGATCGACCGCCATCTCGCCATCCAGATGGCCACCTTTGAGAAGCACGGCTCGCGCGCCTCGCTCGAGCAGATTTTTTGCTGCTGTGCGTGCCTCGTCGAGACACGTAACGTGCAGTCCGCTCAAGATCTCGGCCTCCGGCGCATTCACGGTGACGAGGGTGGCGCGTGGAAGGATGGTTTCGCGCATGGCAGCGATGCCGCGTTCCTCGAGCAAGCGCGCGCCTCCACGCGTCGGCATCATCACGGTGTCGACCACGACCGGGATCGCGTCGTGACTCGCGATGAGAGCGCCGACGGCGCGTGCGTTTTCGTCGCTGCCGAGAGCACCGACTTTGATGGCCTGCACGTTCTGGTGCTCGATCACTTCATTGCACGCAGCGATGAGTTCGGTCGCGGATACACGCGTCGCGCTCTTCATGCCCGAAGTCGACTGCACGGTCAGAAGCGTGCATGCTGCACACGCAAAGGCACCCGCGCGGGCAATGGCGCGTGCGTCGGCGAGGATGCCCGCACCGCCACCCGGATCGAGTCCACCAATGGCAAGCACGCACGGAAGTGCGCTCATGGAACGTGAAGGCTTCGATGCGTGCACGACGCGCGACACGTATCGCGCTTCTACGTGTTGCGCCAGACTCTAACCCACGAAGGCGGTGCCTAGCTTGCCTGGCCGGCGCGGCGCCTCTGGCGATTTCTTCCAAGGTTTCGAGATCTGCGTGAGCGTCTCCGCGAGATCGCGCATGCGCGAGCCCGCAAAGAGCCTTCGATCCTTCTTCGCGCTCATGGCGAGATCGTGCAGTGAGAGGATGCCAACGAGGTGGCCTTTCACGTCGACCACGGGCAGTCGGCGAACGCGTGCATGACGCATGATTTGCTGCGCCTCGCGAAGGTCGTCGTGCGGTCCGACGCGTACGGGCTTGTGCGCCATCGCTTGCGCGACGAGCAGTTCGTGCAGAGGGCGGCCATTGAGTAGTGCAGCCATGCAGACGTCGCGATCGGTCACGATGCCGACGACGCGCTTCTCGTCATCGACGACCGGGACGCAACCGCAATCGTTGTCCCACATGAGCTGAGCGGCGCGCGCCAAGCTCTCATCCGGATGGCAAGGCTTCACCGTGCGCGTCATCACGTCCTCGACCTTCATCGTCTCCTCCACCTCAACGTGAAACAAGTCACTCCGAACGACGGGCCCGTCAATGTGGCATCATTCTGCGCGGCATGCACTCCGCGGAATCAATGAAGGAGTCGGTCGTAACGTCGTCCGAGAGCGCGCCCGGATCGCGTGCACGCGTCCTTAGCACGCTCGAGTATGTGTTGCAGCTCGCGTTCTTCGCGGCCGTGCCTTTTGTCGTCGTCGTTCTCGCGAGCCTCGTGCCGATGATCGGCGCGATCGCCAACATCGTGCTCGCACTCGTCACGTTCTTCTTCGGCGAGGTGCTGCGAACGCACGCGCAGAGGCGCGGTTGGGTCGGGCGCGTCCTCCGTCGGCAACTCGCTTTCGAGGCCTACTATCGCGAAAAAGCACCGAAGCCGTTTCTCTATTACGTCTTCTACCCGCTGCTCTTCCCGTACTGGCTCACGGTGCGCGAGGCTCGGCGCGAAGCGTGGCTCTTCAAGGGATACACGATCGTCACCTTCATCGTCCTCGCGATCGCGGGCGTGTACCGATACTTCACCGCGTACCGACCCGAGCTCGGTCTCCGGCCGTTCCTCGTCGCGTTCGGCGTTGGCGTCGTCGTCGAGACGGTTGCAGTCCTCATGCTTCTCATGCCGATGACGACGAGCATCGTGGCGCATCACCAGAAGAAGCAGCGTCGACATCTCTTTGCGCTTCTCGCCGTGGGGCTCGTCTCCGCGGCGATTGCGGCAACGATGCTCGCGCGCCGTCATCGGTCGTTTCCCTCGCTCGAGACGCGCGAGCGCGTTCTACAGCGTACGCTCGCTGTTCCTGCGCGCGCGAAGAAGGCTCAGATGGATGCGCTCTCGGTCGCGTGGAAGGCGCGCAAAGAAAAGCGATGGGGCCGCGAGGACGACGGCACGCTGGCGGGGCCTGCGCTCGATGACGCGCGTGCTGCGCTCAACGAGTTTTATCGGCCCGACGAGGCCAACGCATTCGAGCTCTGGACGAGTGCGCGCAAAGAGAAGCCCATGCTCATGGTCATCTTTGCGGAGGGCCCGCGCAAAGGGCGCCCCGTGTTTCTCGGGATGCAGCCGGACGGCACACTCGTCGAACGCGTTCGCGACATCCCGAAGCCCGCACGCGTGGTCATGCGCACCGCCGGCGATCTTTAAATCAGTTGGCGTGCTTCTCGATCAGCCGGCCGAGGCGTGGCACGGCCTGTTCGACGTTCTTTTTCGCGGCGCCGCGAAGTTTTTCGTACGCACCCTTGGCGACGCCACTCTTGGCGCGCGCCGCCTTCGCGTCGGTGATCGAGAGGAGCGCGTCGGCGACGCGGCCGGTGTTCGATGAGAAGAACTCCGCGACGGGTTTGTTCTGCGACTTTGCGTCTGCGTAGATCGGCTCGAGGACTTTGGCGAACTCGGGAACGAGATCGGTAACCGCACCCTCGATGAAGCCAGGCTTGATGCCCTTGACTGCACCGTACCCTGCCTTGATGGCGAGCCCGGAGATCCCTCCCTTGTCCTTCACCTCGGCGTCAATGAGCTCGCAGCAGTCTTTGATGATCTGGGGTTTCTTGGCTTCATCCGTAAATGCGTCCACAAGAGACATCTCGGAACCTCGCTACCTTAATGAGTGTGGATTACACGCATTAGCACACGCATGAACGAGTGTGGACCGTAACTTGACTTGTCGCGTTGGCGAGTTCAGAAACCGTCGCTGCTTGGACAGGGCAGTCGCATGGACAGCGTGAAGGGCTCAGGAAATTTTGGAGATGGCGTGATGGCAGCGATGTCGGCGGAGCCGACTGCGACGGCCGCTCCTCTCCTCCGCACGGAAAAGCATGCAAGCGGTCTTGCCTCTGTCACGCTCGAGGGCGCAGATCGCGCGTCGGCTGTTGCAATGACGCCCGCGCGCCTGCGCGATCTGGTGCGTGCCGTCGATGCCCTCGAAAACGATCCCGAGGTCGTGGCCATCGTCGTGCAGAGCGGCGCGCCCGATTCGTTCGTTGTCGGGACGGACATCGAATACTTGCAGAGTCTCCGTTTCGCGAAGGACGGGGAGAACGCTGCAAGCGACATGAGTCGAGCGTTCGCGCGCATCGCTCGCGGGAAAAAGCCCGTGGTCGCATGTGTTCACGGTCGCGCGATGGGCAGCGGATTCGAGCTCGCGCTCGCGTGCACGGCGACGGTGGCTTCGGACGCCCCGATCACGGCGTTCGGTTTCCACGAGGTCAAACTCGGACTGATGCCCGCAGGCAACGGCCTCTTCCGCGTCGCCGAGCGCGCCGGCTTGCGCGCCGCGATCGACCTCGGACTGTCGGGTCGAAGCTTGCGCGCCGAGCGTGCGCGGTCGCTGGGTCTGGTTGACGAAGTTGTCGCCGAGGCCATCGTACGAAAAACGGCAGGCGCACTCGCTCTTCGGCTCGCGAGGGAGCCAAAGCTTCGCAAACTCTTGCCGAAGACGCGCATCGAGCGAGCGACGAGCACCTGGCAGTTGCTCGCCGCGCGCATGCTCATCGATCACAGCTTTCTGGGCAAAAGTCTCCTCTTTCGCCGTGCGCGGGCGAACGCACGCGAGGAGACGCGGGGCCACTACCCCGCGGCCGAGTACATGCTCGACGTGCTCGAACGCTTTGGCCATCGCGGTTTCGGCGCTGCTGCCAAGACTGCCGCGCGCTTGTTCGGCGAGCTCGTCGTCAGCGAAACCGCGCATCGCCTGCTCGAACTCTTCGTCGCCCGCACTGCGATGAAGGAGGAGACCGGGCCGCACGAGCAGGGCGCGATCAGCGACGCGCCGCACGCAACCGAGCGCGTCGCCATCTTCGGCGCCGGGTTGATGGGCGCGGGCATCGCGGCGGTCACGGTGCAGGCTGGTATCGCGACGCGCATGAAGGATCGCGATGACGCTCACGTCGGACGCGGGCTCCGCTGGGTGAAAGAGCAACTCGACAGGCGCGAACGCAGCGGCGCAATGACCGCACTCGAACGCGACCAGGCATTCGCGCGCCTTGAAGGCACCGTGGACGACACGGGCTTCCATCACGCCGACGTGGTCATCGAGGCCGTGTACGAAGACCTTTCACTCAAGCACGAGATCTTGCGCGAGATCGAAGGACTCGTCAGCGAGCGTTGCGTCATCGCTTCGAATACGGCGTCTTTGCCCATCACGAAAATCGCCGAGGTTGCACGCCATCCCGAGCGCGTGCTCGGAATGCATTATTTCCGGCCGGCAACGCGCATTCGCTTCGTCGAAATCGTGCGAACGAAGCACACGGATCCGCGCGCTATCAAGACGGCCGTCGAGCTCGGAAAGCGACAAGGCAAGTCCGCCATCGTCGTGGACGACGGTACCGGTTTCTACTCGACGCGTATCCTCACACCCTTCCTGAATGAAGCCCTTTGCTTGCTCGAAGACGGCGTGCCCATCGACCTCATCGACGAAGCGATCGTCGATTGGGGCTTCCCTGTTGGGCCGTTTCGCCTGCTCGACGAGATCGGCATCGACTTCGCCGGCCACGTTGCCCAGATCGCTTACGCGAGTTTTGGCGAGCGCATGCGCCCCGCGGATCTGTTCGTGGACCTCGCGAAGGATGATCGGAAGGGTCGCAAGAATGCGCGTGGCTTTTACTTCCACCGAGGCGGCGTTGCATCCGCGCCGTCGCGCAACAAAGACAAGCCTCACGTCGACGACACCGTTTATCGCGCGCTGTCGGTGATACCGAAACGCCGTGTGACGGCGGAGGAGATTCAACTTCGGTGTTCGCTCCGCATGGTGAATGAGGCGTTACGTTGTCTCGACGAAGGCATCCTGCGATCGGCGCGCGACGGCGACATCGCAGCCGTCCTCGGTCTTGGCTTTCCGCCCTTCCGCGGCGGTCCATTCCGTTACGTCGACGTGCTCGGTGCGAACGAAGTGCTGCGGCGCACGCGCTCGCTCGAGCAACGCCTCGGTGAGCGCTTCGAACCGGCTCCGATGCTCGTCGACATGGCCCGCACCAGCAAACGTTGTTTGTACTCTTCTTAAGAGTACAATATTCGGGTTTTCTACGAGTACGGCCCGGGTAAGGCACCTTAACTTGTATTCGCCGTTCGCAGTGATCGATCATGACGCATGACGATTCGCGCGATCACGTTTCTGCCGTCGCTCCGTCGTTCAACGCGCCGGCCCCCGCTCAATTTCGCCCTTTTTGAGGCCGCCGTTGCACTTTATGAGGAAAATCGTCCGCTCGATGCGCTCGGCAAAGTCTTCGAACATCTCATGCCAGGACTGCCTAGCCCGGATCTCAAAAAGGCGCCTTTCACCTTCACGCAGGGTTCCTCCAACGTCACGGTTCTTCTGGACGGGGATGAGTTCGTCGTCACGGTGCCGCTTTGCAAGCTGCCTTCCGGCCCCACCGCGGTGGCGGCCATGCGTCACGTGCTCACGAAGATTTCGGGCAGCGGGCAGCTTCACCAGCCGCGTCTGCATGGCGACGAAATAAAATTGGAGTTTCGCGACTCTCTCTCTCGCCTTCATCCTGCGAAAGTCGTTGAGGTGCTCCGCCGAATGCCAAACGAAGCCGACCAACACGACGACTGGCTCATTGGGCAGTTCAAGGCCGAGCCGCTAAACCGCGCGGAAATCGCGCCTCTCCGGGCGGAAGACGTCCAAATTGCTTTTTCCATGTGGGAACAACATTGGAATGAGGTCGAGGAGCTCCTCAATGAGTCTCGGCGCAAGCGTTCCATTTTTTTTCTAAATGAACTTACTGCCTTCGCAACGAACCGTATTACGTGCGTGCTCCCGTTGTATGGTTTTCTCGTGGCACGCCTCGAAGAGGCCGTATCCACGTTCAACAATGCACAGGAAGATCCGAACAAGCGCGAGACCACGCTCGCCAAGTGCATCAAGGACATGAAGGCCGTCGAGGTGGACGAGCTGTCGATGAATCTCGGGTACGCCGAGTATGCGCTGAGTCCGTACCAGGAGGGAACTCCTCAAGTCCTCAAAGCTCAAATCGGTCCCGGCCGTTATATGGATATGGTCGAGGAACTTTTCAAATCCGGGAAATCGATCGACAGCGCCCTTGCGCTCGTTGGCACCTATTATTATCTCGCGGCTCGCTTCTCGTGGGAGGCCGCCGTGGAGGCGGATTTCTTGGCCGGGCTCGCGAGCGTCAGCGGCAAGCCGTGGCGAGAAACCACGACCGCGCTTCTCGAACACGCGAAAATGATGTCCGAGAAATATGGATCGGACGACGAAAAAGACGAAGACGGCAACAACGGGGATGACGAACCAGGCGAGGAGTCCTGATCATGGTACTCGACATCGAAAAACTCGGAGTCTTTCAGATCTTTACGGGAGGTGGCACGGGTACGGGATTTCTCATCGACGATCGCCTCCTCATCACCAATTGCCACGTTGTCGAAGGTTATCGAATGGTGGCGGTGGAAAAGCGCGATCGTCAGCGCGTCGTCGGCACCGTGCGGAGACTCAGCCCCAAGCGCGATCTCGCCATCGTCGAACTTGGCGTTCCGCTCGAGGGGGAGGTGCTTTCGCTGGTGACGGAGGATGCACTTCAGCCGAAGCAGATGCTTCAAATCGTTGGTTTTCCGGTTGGATTGCCACTTTCCGTCACGGAGGGCGTCGTATCGAATCCAAAACAGCAACTCGATGGACTCGAATACGTGCAGACGGATGCGGCGGTCAATCCAGGCAATTCTGGCGGTCCCATGCTCGACGAGGAGAAAAACGTCGTGGCCATCACGACGTGCAAGCTTTCTTCCGCGGACATGATTGGGTTCGGAATCCCGGGCGGGGAGGCCAAGCAGTTTTTCGACGGGTTCCGTGAGCAGACGGCTGTCTTCGGCGTGATGTGTCCTTCGTGCGACGTCCTGCTCGAATCGCCCACGAGGTATTGCGACTCTTGTGGCATCGATCTCGGAAGTCTCGATCTCGCGCGCTATTTCGAACCTGCGGTGGCTCACCCCATTGTGGCTTTCGTGGAAGGTGCGTTGACGAAGGCGGCCGTGGATCCCGTGCTCGCTCGGCACGGAGAGCAGAATTGGTCTTTCCATTCCGGCAGTGCTCCGATCAAGATCTGGTGCTGCTGTTCCGAACACGTGTGCTTCTCCTCGCCTCTTGCCAAACTCGGCAAGCAGCATTTTGGAGAACTCTTTCGTTTTCTCCTTTCGGACGAGCATGCGCCTTTCTCCTTCGATCTCGCCGACAACGTCGTGCGTTTGAACCTGACCGTCCACATGTCGGATGTCTTTCAGAGCGGGGAGCATGATCATTTTGTCAAACAAATCTCGGATTTCATTGCATCGGCCGATCGGCTCGACAACGTGCTCATCGACAAATATGGCTGTAGTCCCGCGCCCGATACCCAATTGACTTTCTTGAAGGAAGGCACGCACTGAGACCGCTTTCGATTTGCCGCGATCTCATCGTTGGGGCCTGCGCTGCGGTCCTCAAAGCCCTTCAAGGCTATTCCGGTCCGCTGCTCGGCCCCGCCTCGACCTCGCGTCAACTTGAAAGCGGTCTAACTCTAAAGGCTCTAACACTACTGCCGGAACTTCGTTCCGGGCTATGCGTTTCCGCTTCGCGGAAACCAGTCGTGTTCACTTGTCTCAAGGGGGCGCGGCGCCCCCTCTTGCCCCGCTTTCGCGGGCAATTCACCCCTCCGAAAAGCCGCTCCCGCGGCTTTGCTTAGCACTACTGCCGGAATACTTCCGGCAGTAGTGCTAATCCTCTTCGTTAGTAGGAAATGATGGACCAGATTGAGTTCGTGCAAACGTTGGCAGAGGATCTTCGGCGGCGCGCGGAGCAATGCCTTGCAAACACGTCGCCGAGTGCGGTGGATGCTCACGAGCTCGCCGTGCTTTCTCTCCAGTTTCTTTCCGCCATTCGTTCTTCCTCGGGGCAGTTCTCCGGGATGCCGAGTGAAGGGGGTGCTCCTTATCGGGCTTCCGCATCGTGGTCTGGTGAACGCCCAGGCGCGGTCGACGAGAGCGTGCAGACGGCACATGTTGCGACTCTCGAGCGTGCGCTCGAGGACTGCCAAGGGCAGTTGCATCACGCGCTTGCACGGCTCCGTGCTTTTGAACGAGGGGATCGGCAGGGGCCTTGAGAACACCTGAGATCGAAAGCCAAAGTGTAGTAGAGCTAATGTATGCGAGTTCCGAATGCTTTTCCCATCGACGGAGTGCCGTCGATCGAGATTGGGTTTACCTTGGCGGCCCTTTTTCTCGGTGTTCTTCTTTACGTTCTCGTTCGCATCGTTCTGCGCGGCTTTTTCACTGTTGCTCCTGACGAGCGCGCCGTAAGAACAAGTTTTGGTCGCGCGGAGCGAGTTCGCTCCGGTGCGTCGACGCTCGCGCTGCCCGTTGCGCAGGCGCTGCGTCCGGATGAGCGCGAACGCTATGCGTATCCGCAAGTGGTCGTGATTGCACCCGGTGTGCATTTCAAGTGGCCGTGGCAGGAGGTTCACAAGGTGAACATCGCGACGGTCACCACGAGCCTCGCGTTCGATCCGGAGTGGCCCCAAGCGAATGAGGGCGGTCGTCGTCTGGAGGCCGTGACGAAAGATCATCTCAACACGATGATCAGCGGACAAATCCGTTTTCGCGTATCGGAACAAAATCTTTATGCTGCGATCTTCGCCGTCAAAAATCCGCTTGCGCATATCCTTGGGTACTTCGTGTCCGTGCTTCGTCAACGCATCGCGAGCTTCGAGGCCCCGCAGAATAGGCAGAATCGTCTCGCACCTGCCGGTCCATCGGATCGAGTCCCGAACGCATCTGCGCTGTCCACCCGTGATGCAGGCGCAAACGCCGGAGATGGTTTCGCTGCGCAAAGAGGCGTGTCAATCAATGATCTTCGCAAGAACCTTCGCGATCTGAACGACCGCATGGAGGTGGATTGCATGTCGAGTTCGGCACGTTATGGCATCGCGCTCGACGCGTGTCTCATTACGGGGATTGATCCGCCGAACGAAGTCGAGTCGGCGCTCGCGGCGATCAACACAGCCTACAATCACGTTTCGTCAGAGATCAGCCTCGCGCAAGCGGCTGCCGACCAGCGTATCGTGCAATCTCGACGCGCGGTCGAAATCGAAACACTCCGCGTACAGGCAGAGACCGAGCCGTTGCGCGCGCTGGCGCGCGAGCTCGTCGCGCTCGATGCCGGGCCGGGCGTACTCGAAGCGTACATGCGAAATCTTCGTCTCGGGCTTTTTGGTCGCGCCAAACAGGTTTTTGTCACGCCGTCCGCTGCAATTCCGGACGCACCTGCGGCACCTCCGCGCCTCGGTGCTCCAACGCGCGAAGGGGAGGGGTCTCGCACGTCGCGCCTGGGACGAGAGCCCGAAGGAGGACTCCGATGACTTATCTTGTGATTGCTGTTTTGACATTCGCCGCGCTCTCGTTTGGTATGCCGATCTTCTTTGCCATTCTCCGTATCCTGGGGTTTTACGACGTCGTCCGAGAGCGAAAGTGCCACGTGTACGTCCTCTTCGGGCAGGTCTTGGGAATTCTCACCGAACCAGGAATCCATCTCCTCATGAGCGAGCTCGGACTTCGTGCCATTCTCGTGCGCCTTTTCGGTCAGCGGCACGTGCTCGACATGCGCCTCGACCAAGAATACTTGCGCAGCCAGCCGGTGAACTCGGAGGAGGGGGCGCCCATGGGGATCGGGATTTGGTACGAGATGTTCATCAGCGATCCGGCTGCCTACCTTTTCCAGAATACCGATCCACGTGGATCCTTGCGTGCCAATGTGGGGTCGACCACGGTGCGTGCGCTTTCGAATATGCGCCTCGAGGACATGCTGGAGACGCGTCACTCGATGAGCCTTCTCGTGCGAAACGAGGTGTCTCAGAAAGCTCACGAATGGGGATACAAACTCGGAAGCGTGTATATCCGCAAGGTGCATTTCCGAGATGCGCAAATGGTTCAACAGATTGAGGAGAAGGTGACCAACCGCCTTCGCCAGGTCACGAGCGCCATTCGGCAAGATGGTGTCAATCAAGTGAGCCTGATCCGCGGCGCTGCCGAGCGCGAAGCCGCCATTGAGTTTGCCAAGGCAGCGACCCTCAGACCGCAGATCCTTGGGGCCACCCTGCGCGAAATGCTCCAGAACCCGCGGGTTGCGAATGCAACCTTCGACGTGCTCGAGACACAGCAGCTTCTTCAATCGCAGGCGGAAGTCTCGCTTCTTCCGCCAGAGGGATCGCTCATGGCCACACTCAAAGCGTCCCGATCATAGCGACGTGCCGAGCGGTGACGCTCCGCGGCGACCGGAGAGTGTGCCTCTCATGAATGCATCGAGCACCGGCGCCATGTTGTCTGCCCTGTTCTCATCCCACTCGTCAGCGCTGATCGCGTCAGTCGGTCGTGCGGACCCGTCGAGCATGTAGAACCAGGGCACGGTCTCGGTGTCGATGCGCATCGCGCGCAGCTCGGTCTCGAAGGTGTCGACGTCGACGCGCACGAGCGTGACGTTCGCGAGCGCCTTCTGCATGCGCGGGTCGTCGAGCGCGGAAGCGACGTCGGCGCACTCGCGGCTCGAACGCACGTAGGTCTGGAGGATCACGGTGCGCCCGCGCGGTGCTGCGTTTTTGGCGACGTCTGCGAGCCCGACGGAGAGCGGCTGTCGATCGTCGAGATCGATGACCTCCAACGTTCCGTACACGCGTGCGCTCGCTGCGATGGGCGCCCGCGCACGGATGCCTGAATTGCCGAACCACTGGGGCTGAAGTGCGCTCATCAGGATCGCCGCGATCACGATGACGCTGACGATCGTGCCGGTAGCACCCGTGATGATTCCGCTGATCGCGAGGCCCGAGCCGGCCTGCGCTCCTCGTGTGCGATCGATGTCTTTGCACGCGACGGTGCCAAGCACGATGGCCGGAACGCCCGCGAATGGGCCAAGGCACAAGAGGCTCAAGAGCCCAAGGACCAGTGACAAAGCTGCCTTTTCATCCACGTTCGGCGAAGACGGCGACATCCCTTTGAAGTTAACCCTCGCCGTCGCGATGCACATCGCGACGAATGCACCGCCTCAGCGTCGCACGCGCTCGATCCCGGCGACATCGACGCCGCTGTTTCGAACGAAGTCGCGCGCGATGTTGCTTTTGCCATGGAGAAGCGAGTCGGGCGTGCCGCACGCTTCGACCTGCCCTTTGATGAGGAGCACGGCCTGATGGGCGATGCGAAAGCAGCTCGCGATGTCGTGGGAGATGACGATGCTCGTGACGCCGAAGCGCTCGCGCATCTCTTCGATCAAGTCGTCGACCATCCGGCTCGTGGGCGGATCGAGTCCGCTCGTTGGCTCGTCGTAAACGAGGATGGGTGGCTCGAGCATGAGGGCGCGAGCAACGCCCACACGCTTGCGCATACCGCCCGAGAGCTCCGCGGGGAACTTCTTCGCCACGGTCTTCGGATCGAGTCCGAGGATCGCGAGCTTGTCGGTCACGCGCGCTTCGATCTCTTTGCGCGGGAGCTTGGTGTGCTCAACGAGAGGGAACGCGACGTTGTCCATCACGTTGATGGAGTCGAGAAGTGCCGCGTACTGATAGACCATCCCGAATTTCCGGCGCACGCGGTTGAGCGCGCCTTCCGACATGTGCGCGATGTCTTCGCCGTCCACGAAGATCTGTCCGCTCGTTGGTTGATCCAGCGCGACGATGAGCCGTAGAAGCGTTGTCTTGCCAGCGCCCGACCCGCCAATGACGACCGTTGTCTCCCTGCGGCGCGCGACGAGATCGATTCCGCGCAAGACTTCTTGCTCACCGAAGGATTTCCTCACACCGCGCAAGACAACGAGTTCGTCGGACGCTGGTGCGGGCGCGCCGTTGGGATCCGTCATTTGACCGAACTTGTACACGTACGCTCGTGCGAGCTAAACGTCTTGCCCTATGACGCGCGAGCAGATCGAAAATATCTTCACGACCTCCGGCGCCAAGGCGGACAAAGACAGTCTCGCTCTCCCTGAGGGATCGAGTGTGACGTTTCACGTCGCACACGACGGTGCAAGTCTCTCGCTACAGAAGATCGACGCGGTTCGCTTTCAGGGCGATCTCGTCTTCGCCAAGAGCAGTAAACAGATCGTTGCTCTCCTCACCGAGGACATCTTCGCCGTCACGATGGAAGGCGCGGGTGGACAGGCTGCACGCCGCCCCCCCGGCTTCTTCTGAGTGATTGCGCTGCGTCTTGTCTGTGCGCTCACCGCGCTTTTGCCGTGGCGCACCCTTGGTGTTCCGGGGCGATTGCTCGGTTGGCTATGCGGAAGTGTCCTGCGCGTCCGGCGGCGCGCGGTCGAGGACGCCATGCGCCGCGCCGGGATTGCCGAGCCGCGCCGGGAGGCGCGTGCAATGTACAACAATCTTGGCCGGAGCCTCTTCGAGATCCTCTGGCTTGCAGGTGCGGGAAGGGGACGGAGGCGCGAGGCGCTTGCTCAATCCGCGCTCGACTGTGCCACCGAACGCGCCCTGCTCGATGCTGCTCTGCGCGGCCCCGTGGTGATCGCTGCTTCGCACACGGGCAGCTGGGAGGTTGCATCCTTCGTCGCCGCGTCTGCGCTGAGGCGCACGGGTCGGTCGCTCACCGTCGTCGTCAAGCCGTTGTCGGTCGGCCCATTCAATGTATTTTGCATGCAGTTGCGCGAGAGCTTTGGCCTCCGGATCGTTGCGCCAGAAGGGGCTCTTGCAGCCGCGATTCATGCGCTTTCGGCGGGGGACGTCGTCGTCATGCTCATCGATCAGGTGCCCGACTGTGCGCGCCACGGTTGCGAGGTGCCGTTTCTTGGAGCGAGCGCGTTTGCGGACCGCGCGCCGGCGGTCCTTGCACAGGCCACGGGTGCCACGCTCCTCGTGGTCGCCGCCGAGCGCCGAGGCGCAGGGCAGCACATTCGGATCCTCGCCGAGATAGATGCATGCAACGTGCACGGGATGACGCGCGCCGATCGCGCCTCCGCTGCGACGAAAGAAGCCACCGCGACGCTCGAGCGCTTTTGCCTCTCATCGCCAGAAAATTGGCTTTGGCTTCACAGACGATGGCGCTGTCCACCCGAAGACATCAATCTTTCCAGGCGCGCGTGAGTTCGCTCAACATGTGTTCGCAATTCGAAAGACCGTCGCCCACTTGCTCGCGCGTTGGATCGAACTTGCGGGACAAGCGCATGTCCGGAGTGATCTTGAACGCGCTTCGCGGTGCTTTGACGAGATTGAGAATTTTGTTCGAGTCGAGCGGCGTGTCTTCGCGCAGGTGCAGAGTGACGCTCTTGGCGTTGGCTTCGCAGCCAAGGACGCGGAGCTTTCGCAGTTCGCACTTGAGCGTCATGAGGCGCACGAGGCACTTGGCTTCTTCGGGCGGCGGCCCGAAGCGATCTTCCATTTCAACCGCGATGTCGGCGACGACACCCTCGTCGATGGCGCTCGCGAGGCGCTTGTAGAGGGACAGCCGCACGCCAACGTCTGCGACGTAGTCGTCCGGCAGAAGCGCGGTGACGTCGAAGGAGAGCTCCGGATCGACGTCGTGGATGACGGGTTCGCCTCGGAGCTCGTGGACGGCTTCCTCGAGCATGGAGCAAAAGAGATCGAGTCCGACGCTCGCGACGCTTCCTGATTGCTCGGCGCCGAGCAGATCGCCCGCGCCGCGAAGTTCGAGATCGAGGCTCGCGATCTTGAAGCCGCTTCCGAGCTCGGTGTGTCGCTCCAGGGCGTCGATGCGCGCGCGCGCGTCGTCCGTCATCGCGTTGGGCGGTGGCACGATGAGGTAGCAATACGCGCGCTCCTTCGAGCGGCCCACGCGACCGCGAAGTTGATAGAGCTGTGAGAGCCCGAAGAGATCTGCGCGATCGATGATGATCGTGTTCGCGCGCGGAATATCGAGACCGCTCTCGACGATCGCCGTTGCGACGAGAATGTCGAAGCGTCCTTCGACGAAGTCGAGCATGGCTTTCTCGAGCGCGGTCTCATGCCCCTCTTTGCCTCCGCGCGAATCGCGAACTCCTTTGGAGGATCGCGCCATTTGCCCGTGTGCGACGGCGATTCGTGCGCTCGGAAAGAGCGCCTGGAGGCGCTGTGCCTTGTCGTAGATGCCTTCGATGCGGTTGAAGACGTAGAAAATCTGACCGCCGCGCGACAGCTCGCGTGAGATGGCCTCCTTCAAAACGAGATCATCCATGCGCGTCACGAAGGTGCGCACGGCGCGGCGGTCCACCGGCGGCGTCGTGATGAGCGACAGATCGCGAATGCCGCTGACGGCCATCTGCAGCGTGCGCGGGATGGGCGTCGCGCTCAGCGTGAGCACGTCGACCGTGGTGCGAAGAGCCTTGATGCGCTCCTTGTGGGAGACGCCGAAACGCTGCTCTTCGTCGACGACGAGCAGTCCAAGATTTTTGAAATGGATGTCTTTCGACAGCAGGCGGTGCGTCCCGATGACGACGTCGACTTTGCCGTCTTTGAGGGATGCGAGGATCTCGTCCTGATCTTTTTTGGTTTGAAAGCGGCTGAGTGAAGAGATCACGATGGGGTAGCCGCCCATGCGCGCTTCGAACGTGCGAAAGTGCTGCTGCGCGAGCACCGTGGTTGGGCAGAGCACGGCGACTTGCCGTCCGCTCATGGCCACGCGAAAGGCCGCGCGAATGGCGAGTTCCGTCTTTCCGAAGCCGACGTCGCCGCAGACGAGGCGGTCCATGGGACGCGGCGCGTCGAGATCGCGATTGATGTCGTCGATGGCTTTGGCTTGATCGTCGGTCTCGTCGAACGGGAACGTGGCTTCGAACGCTCGATAGTCGTCGTCGACGGGATCGAGCGCGATGCCGGGCTCCGCCTGGCGCTCGGCGTAGAGACGCAGAAGCTCGTCGGCCATCTGTCGAACGGCTTTCTTCACGCGCGCTTTGGTCTTTGCGAACGTCGAGCCGCCGAGGCGATCGATCTTGGGTTCGCCCGTCTCGCTGCCAGAGAATTTTTGGATTTGATTGAGGCGATAGACAGGCAAATAGAGCTTGTCGCCACCCGCGTATTCGACGACCAAGAGATCTACCGTGAGGCCGCCCACGTCCTTGTGAACGAGCCCGGCGTAACGTCCGATGCCGTGCTCGACGTGCACGACGAAGTCGCCAACGTTGAGGCTCCTTAGATCTTCGAGGAAGGGGCGCGCGTTGTCTTTCGTTTTGCGCTCTCGTGCGCGATGCACGCGACCGCCGAAGATCTCTTCTTCCGTGACGATCGCGTAGCCTTCGCCGGGAACGACGGCGCCACGAGTCAGTGATCCCGTGACGATCTGTGCGTCGGGTTCATCGCCGCGATGCGCTTCTTTGAGCCATGCGGGCTCGAAGTGGCCGGAGCGCACGCGGCATTCGACACCGAGATGTTTGAGTAGCTGCGCGAGACGCTCGGCTTGGGTTCGTGCGCGAGCCGTCAGAAAAACACGTAGGCCGTTGTCTCGATAGTGCGCGATGCGGCGCGCGACGGGGCCGAGCGTGGCCGTGCGTCCTTTGCCGGCGCGTGCGTTCTTGACCGCGCGCGTGAGGTCGTCGTGATCTTGCGCGGCGATGTGAACGGGATCGCGCGTGATCTCGTATGCGGCGAGACCGCCGGTGTCGTCGGTTTCTCCAGCGCTGCCGAGGACCGCGGCGCCGTGAAAGGCAACGACGTGGCGGGCGGCGAGATCGGCCACGACGTCGTCCTCGCTCCGCAGGAACGTGTCCGGCGAAAAATACGGCCCGCCCGATTTTGCGGCCGCATCTTCCTCGGTCTTTGCGATTTCGTCTCGGACTGCGCGCGTGATGGAGGCGGGAGACGTGAGGACGACGAGCGACGACGACGGCAAGTACGCGTCGAGCCCCGCAAGTTCGTTGTAATATGCAGGCACGTACGCGTCGGCGCCGAAGAAGGCGCGACCCGTCGCGACGTCGTCGATGAGCGCGCGCGTCTTGGTCGTGGGCCAGTCGACGACGTCTGCGAGGTGAGCGATGCGCTCGCGTGCGCGCTCGACGTTGTCTTTGGTGAGGATGGCCTCGCGCGCGGGCGGCAACCACACCTCTTTGAGATTCGTCTCGCCGCGCGTCGTCTGCTCGGTTGGGTCGAAGGGTTTGATGCTCACGACGAGATCGCCATAGAGCTCGACGCGCGACGGCTCCTCGGCGCCAGGCGGCCAGAGATCGATGAGCGAACCGCGCACCGCAAACGATCCCGGATCTTCGACCACGGGCACGCGGATGTAGCCCGTCTCCGTGAGCGCACGGAGGAGTTCCTCGCGATGGAGCTCCTCTTCGAACACGATGCGTCGCGTGGCCGTCGTGATGACAGCAGGCAAAATGAGCTTTCGCGCGAGCGTTGCGGCTGCGACGACGAGCACGCGAAAGGAGCGACCGCTCGCAAGATGCGAGAGTGTTGCCAACCGGCTCATCGCGGCGCGCCGGTCGGGGTTCACGTCGGCAAAGGGCGACGTCTCCGGGGTGGCAAGAACGAGCACGTCGTTGTCGGATGCGAGCTCGTCGATCCCTTCGCGTTCGTCGTCGTGAATGGGATTCGTTGCGGCGATCTGGCTCTGCCCGAGCACGAAGCGGACGTCGCCTGCAAGACGGCGTGCGCTGTCGAGATCCTCGGCAACGGCAACGACGGGCGCGCCATCGTTGTATGTTGCAAGTGCTGCGATGAGCGCGGCATCGGCGCTTCCTCGCACGCCCGCGACGTCGGTGCGCGCATTCTCGGTGGCGCGGCGTGCGATGTCTGCAAAACGCGCAACGACGACGCCGTCGGACGGAAGCACCGGCGGCAGCGGATCGATTTCTTCTGCCGAGCGCGCGAGCCCCTCTGCGGTCAGCCCCGTGTGCTCGGCAAGGCTCGCACGAAGCTCGTTCGTCACGGGAAGATGACGCCGCGGACGCCTATCTGCAGCCATTCATGCAACGTCGGATGGGTAAATGTATAATCGTGCCTGGTTCCGTCGGAATCGGTGATCGATGTATCGTTGTATCGCCCGAGTGAGAAATCGACATACGGACCGAGGCCGACGACTTTGCCTAAGCGGAAATCGACGCCGCCCATGAAATGACCGTACTCGGGGCCGAACATAGATTCGTCGGTCGTCTGATTATTGATTGTGTAAGATATCCCATTTGCTTCGATGCCGATTCCATAACCAATCCATGGATTGATTCCCCGGTCCGGAAGAAAGTTGTATTGGATCTGCGCGCCAAAACGGACTGCTGCGCTCGAGGCCGTGCACTGGGCGTTGCTCGGGCAGCCCGGAAGTGCCGCGCTCGCAACGCCGCCAGGCGCGATACCGAAGTAGGCTCCGAGAAACACGTTTTTACCGAACTTGCCGCCGATATCGAACGTGATGGGGACCTGCCCGTTGAACGTGTCGGTCATGGGTGAGGACCTGGTCAGGCTGCCAAACGGCACCGCGTAACCGATGCGAATTCCGAGTTGAAATCCGGTGCTCGCGGCAGGGGCACCGTTGACCCCCGTCGGTTCCGCATAGGACCTTGGCCAGGCGACTGGAAGCGCTGGCACGTACACGTAAATGGTCTGCGGTGTCGGCGCGGGCGCAGGTGCGGTACCCACGGCGGGTGGCGGAGAAGACTCGTCGGGCGCGGGCGCTTCGGCAGGTGCGGGCGGTGGCAGCTCCGGCAAAGGAGGCTCGAGCGGTGCCTGCGGTGCAGCGAGGACTGCGGAAGACAAGGTAACGGCAGCAAGACTCAGGGCGAGTGAGATTGGTTTCACGGTGGCGTGATAATGACACGGTAACCGCGACCTCGCCGCAAGTGGTGCGGGCGGCGCGAAGTTTTTCGAGCTAGGAGCGCGAAGGCAAATGGGCGTGGCCGCAAAAAAAATCGACAAGGACGGTGCGATCGAGAAGGTCATCGTCCACAACCGGCGCGCGACGTTCGACTATGCCATCGAAGACAAGTTCGAAGGCGGCCTCGTGCTCGTTGGCAGCGAGGTCAAGTCGATGCGCGCCGGCAAGGTCGAACTCGTTGACGCGTTCGCGGCGGTCGAGCGCGGCGAGCTCTGGCTCAAACAGATGTATATTGCACCTTTCGAGCGCGCCGTTGCCTTCCCGCACGAGCCGCGTCGTGCTCGCAAAGTGCTCCTGCACCAATCGGAGATCGCCCGCATCGATCGATCCGTCGCGCGCGAAGGCTACACGCTCGTGCCGCTCCGCCTTTATTTCAAACGAGGCCGCATCAAAGTGGAGCTCGGTCTCGCGAAGGGCAAGAAAACTATCGACAAGCGCGCGGACATTGCCCGCAAGACTGCCGAACGCGAGGCGCGCGCCGCGATGGGGCGCGCCCGCAAAGAGCGTGGATGAGCGTGTCGATTCGCTCGCGACGGCTGGTAAACACGCTCACATGGGTTGCATGGCAAGTGAACATGTCACGTGGGTCAAAGGCGGCACGGCTTCGTTCCTTGCTGCAACCGACGATGCGGTGACTCTTCGTTCTTCCATCCCGTCGCCTCCCGGATCACGACTTGACGGTGTGCTCGTGGCTGGGCCTGTTGACGTGCGCATCAAGGTCCATCGCTCGAAGCGCGAAGAGGATGGAAGCTTCACGATTCACGGGCGGCTCATCGACGCAACCCGAGAGTTGCGCGGGCGCATTGCATCCCTCGTCGTTTGATGGAAGGACGGGATAGCGATGGGCAAGCGAGGTCAGACGAGCGAGACGAAAGAAGAGCGGGCGGTCAGTGCGGAGGTGCAAGAGGGCGATGTTCGCATCGATCGATCCCTTCGACCGAAGACCCTCGACGATTACATCGGTCAGACGAAGCACAAGGAAAACTTGCGCGTCTTCGTCGAGGCTGCACGCAGACGCGGCGAGCCGCTTCACCACTTGCTTCTCTCGGGCCCTCCCGGACTCGGCAAGACCACGCTCGCGCAGATCCTCGCGCACGAGATGGGCGTCGAACTTCACATGACGAACGGGCCGGTCGTCGAACACAAGGGCGCGCTCGCAGGGCTTCTCACGAAACTTGGCGCCCGCGACATCCTTTTCATCGACGAGATCCACAGGCTGAACCCCGTCGTGGAGGAGAGTCTCTATCCGGCCATGGAGGACTTTCGCATCGACGTCATGACGGGCGATGGCGCCTTCGCGTCGTCGATTCAGATTCCGGTGCAACCCTTCACGCTCATCGGCGCCACCACGCGTACGGGGCTGCTCACGGCTCCGCTGCAATCGCGCTTCGGTCAGACCATTCGCCTCGACTTTTACCCCGAAGAAGATCTCGCGAAGATCGTCGTGCGCAGCGCCCATCTTCTCGGTGTCGAGATCGCAGCCCGCGCCGCGCTCGCTATCGCACGCCGTGCGCGCGGCACACCGCGCATCGCCAACCGCTTGCTCAGTCGCGTGCGCGACTTTGCAGAAGTCCTCGGTACGGGCAAGATCGATGAGACGATCGTGCAGACGTCTTCCGAACGGCTCGACATCGACGATGCGGGTTTCGACGAGATGGACCGGCGTCTGTTGCGCATCATCATCGAAGATTACGACGGCGGTCCGGTGGGGGTCGAAACGCTCGCGGCGGCGCTCGGCGAGCCTCGCGACACGGTCGAGGACGTCTACGAACCGTACCTGCTCCAGCAGGGTTACCTCGGGCGGACGCCGCGCGGTCGCATTGCCACGCGCCGAGCGTACGAGCATCTGAAGTTGCCCTTCGCTGGAGCCGCCGGCGCGAAGCAGAAAGACCTCTTCGACGAATCGTGAGAGCGCGTTTACCAGCCTGCTGCGCGAATCGAGGCTAGGTGGCGTTGTCGTCCGTCTCGTCGGTGCCTTCGGCCAGCCGAAGCTGTAGATCGTCGACGAAGTCCCGTCCCATGCGCCGGAGCTCGCCTCCGAACAAATCGGTCAGCACGGCGCCGACGGCCGTGAAGACGAGAAACCGTGTGATGCGCGATCCCAGGAGCATGCCGATCCCAACGCCGAGCGCGCATGCTGCCGCGGGCACGAGGTACGGTTTGTCGCGGAACGCGGCTTCGGCTTGATCGCGCACGTTCTCGACGATGTCGCGCGCATTGCCGACGCGATGGCGGATGGATTCCTCCGCGGCGCTCTCGCGGTGTGCGTGACGAGCTTGCTTCGAGCTCTTCCCGTTGCCGTGGACCTGATTCATGTCTTTCTCCTTGGGTGCCTTGCCGCAAGCCCTCTCGTCCGAGCGCAGCAAGGTGCGTTCCCACATCAGCAGCGCGCGCGTTCTCGACGGCGCGATGCTCTCTCTGCACGAGAAGTGTGCAACTCGTGGCGCAAAGCCACGCTCGCAAGGATGAAGCTTCACATGGTTCATGGCTCGACGACGATCTCCACGCGTCGGTTTGCCGCGCGTCCGTTGGATGTTGCGTTGCTTGCGATGGGCTCGTTTTTCCCGCGACCTTCCGCGCGGATTCTGTCATGCGCGATTCCGCGCGACACGAGACGCAGCCTCACGGCTTCGGCCCGCCTCTGCGACAGATCCATGCTGCCTTCGTCGGAGCCCGCGGTGTCCGTGTAGCCGTAGACGGTGATTCGTCGGTCCGGAGTCTGCGTAAGCGCCGCAGCCACCACATTGAGGGGATCGTCTGCAGACGGCACGAGCGCAGCATCGTTCGGCGCGAAGAGTGTGCTGCCGGCGATGGTGACGACCATGCCGCGCGAATCATCCTTCACGCTCGCGGAGCCCGCGACGCCTGCGAGCTCGGCTTTCGCCTTCCCTTCGGCATTCGCGTGTGTGCTTCGTTCGACGTTCTCCTTGGTCTGCGTTCCTTCGTCGGCGATACGCGTTTCGATCGATTCGTGTAGACTGCACTTCTGGCGCTTGCGCTCGGCATCCGCGAGCATCGCGCGCGTATCGACATCTGCTTGTTGTGATTTGCGCAGGGCGATGTACGCAAGGTCGCGCGCTTCGGGCGAGCCCGGTTTTTTCTGGTGGCGCTGTTCGGCTGTGTCGAGCGCCTTGTCTGCTTCGAAGACGCCTGCGGGGTTGACCTGCGAAGCGGGTCCGGTCTTGGCGCGTTCGAAAACTTCGCGCGCGCTGAGCAGCTCGGGCGGCGGGTGATCCGAAGGTGTGCAGCCCGCGGAGAACACGAGGAACACGAGTGCGAGCCCGCTCATGGAGAGACGGCAAAGACGAACGGTGAAGTGCATCTGCCTCACGGCGTCCTCCGCTCGGTCGCGCAGTCCTCTTCGGCCGCAGGATTGCGGGCCTCCTCGGTTGTGTCCGCCTTCTTGGCTTGCGCTTCGCGCGCAAGCGACAACGACAAATTCGCGTCCGCCTGTCCTCTCGCCGCGAACCACGCGGCCTTCTCGTTGTTGCGCTGCTCAATCAGTTGCTTCGATGTCGCAAGCGCATACTCAGCCGATTGCAGGTACGCGTTTGCCGCCGGATCCGCCGATGCGCCAACAGCGCGTGCATCATGCACAGTGTTTTCCGCGGTGCCCACGCGCGAACTCGGCGGTGGCGCGGAGGCGCACGCGCTCATGTTTGTCGCAGGTGCCGCAAGCAGCACGAGCACGATACGTGGCTCGATCCTGCGGCCTGCCGTGAGGATCACCTTCGCAAAATGGATCACGGGTCGCAGCGGTGCATTGCCCATGCCTCGCCCGCAAACGATTTGGCGCGCCCGCTTTCCTCCCCCTCCCAAACGCGATCACTCGGACCGCTTCAAGTTGGCGCGAGGCCGAGGCGGGGCCGAGGAGCGGACCGGAACAGCCTTGAAGGCTTTGAGGACCGCACCGCAGGCCCCAACGAAGGGATCGCGCCAAATCGAAGCGGTCAGAAGGCGATCTGCACGTGAAGGCCGGCTGAGAGCCACTTGTTCGCTGAGCCTTGATCGTTGCCCGACACGACGTTGTACGCACCGTGAATGCCGAGATCGATCCGCGGGATCACGAGCAGGTCGAACGCGAGGCCGGCGTCGAACGTTGGCGCATTGCGGTTTGGTGCGTTGTCGTTGATCACCCTCGCGTATCCGAAGTGCGCAAAGACCGATGTGCGCACGGGCGCGCCAACTCCAACGCGCCCGCCAACGAAGCCGCGCATGATGTTCGGAGATAGCACTCCGCCGAACGCGTGGTAGCCGCCTCCGAGTTCGGGAGTCAGCGTGGCAACGATCGCGTTGAGCTCGTAGCCGAGACGAAGACTGCCTCCGATGCCGCCGCTGACGCCCGATGGAGAGATCGGCGCGTCCGCCTGCACGTCGACGCCGACCTTCGTTTGTGCAGAAGCGCTGGTGGCGGCAAAGAAGGAGGCGGCGGCGCAAACGAGTCCGATCACGAATCGCCGAAACGAGCCACGGTGGGTGCGAGCCATGAGCGCAAACGTACCATCATCCGGCCGCCAGCACCGCGATCGCATCGCGGGTCCTTGTCTCGTGGCGGATCGTCTCGCGACGCATACGCGCGTCATTGGGATCGCGAGAAATCGTCCGATGCGGCGCCTCGCAGTCGCGGCATGCTCCTCGCACCGCATCGCGTGCGTTCCGCCGAAGCTGCCGTTCGCGCGGACAAGCAGTGGAGAAAGTCATGGATCGCGACAAGACTGCGGGTCCCGATCTGCCGCACGTGGATGCGGCACTCTCGCCGTCCAACCCGCGTCACCACGCCGCGGCGCCGTGTGACGAGCCGCCGGTAACCGCGAGTGCGCCCCCTGCGATAGGGGACATCCTTGGGGGCAAGTACCGCATCGACGGTTTGATTGCGAACGGCGGTATGAGCATCGTCTATCGCGCGACGCACCTCGAGCTCGAACAGCCGGTGGCTATCAAGGTCTTGTCGGCGGGGCCGATCGTCGCGCAAGAGTACGCGGTGCGTTTGAAGCGCGAAGCTCGCGCCGCGGCGCGCATTCGCAGCGAGCACGCCGTGCGCGTCTTCGATCTCGGCGAGCGAGAACGCACGCCGTATCTCGTGATGGAGCATCTTGCCGGATCCGATCTTGCCGCCGTGCTCGCGAGGCAAGGTCCGCTTCCCGTCGATCTTGCCGTTATGTGCATACTGCAATCTTGTGAAGCCCTGGCAGAGGCGCACTCGATGAACGTCGTGCATCGTGATTTGAAGCCAGCGAATCTGTTCCTCACGTCGACCATCGACGGCCGCCCGTGCATCAAGGTGCTCGACTTTGGCATCTCGCGAATGACCAAACACGCGGTGCTCTCTCCCTTGACCGATCCTGGGACCGTCCTTGGAACGCCGAGTTACATGGCTCCTGAGCAGATGGAGTCGTCCGATCGCGTGGATGCGCGGACGGATATCTGGGCGCTCGGGGCGATCCTCTACGAGCTGCTCGTCGGCCGTCCGCCTTATGCGGGCGACGCCCTCCCGCAGATCTTCGTGCAGATCATGCAGTCGCGAATGCCTCGCCCGTCGGCGGCGCGTTCGGGTGTCTCGTCGGCGCTCGACACGATTGTTGCAAAATGCATGAATGTTCATCCCGGTCGACGCTATCCGTCTGTTGCGGAACTCGCGTGGGCTCTCGTTGCTCTCGAGCCCACGCCGAACGCGCGGGATTTGGCAGAGCGCATTTCGTACATCCTTGGGCGGCGGCCACGGGACACCCCGGTCACGCTGGCGTCGGCGCGTGTCGACCGTCGTGCGAGAGGACCGCGTGCAGGCCGCCGAACCTCCTTGGTGTTGGTTGCCGCGAGCGTGGCAGCGATCATCTTCGTTGGCGTGGGCACGTATGCGAAGGTGTCGCCGCTTGCGGCTCCGGGGCTTGGGCCGAATATGGAAGCTGCATCGGCGCACGTCGTGCCGCCGCCGTTGCCGACGGCAGACGACGAGAGCGCCATCTCTCTGGCGGTGCCAGCGCGCCGGCCGCCGGTCGATCCCACGAATGCCGCGCCGGTGCGCGTGCAGGAGCTCGAGCCGCGTGTCCCGACCGCAGTACCCAACGAGACGCCTCCCATCCCACCCGTCCCCGACGGCGGTAAGAGCTCGCCCGACGCTCTCTTGCTTACGCCCCCAAGCTCGCCAGGGTTTCTCACGCAGAATCACTGAGCGCATGTTTACCAGCCTGCTACGCGAATCGATTCGTCGGTTGGGCGCTGCGGTGCCTGCGCACGTACCACAACGTACGCTTGCGCGGGCTCCTCGCGCTCCGCCCTAGCCTCGATTCGCTCGCGACGGCTGGTAAACATGCTCTGAGCGCGTTCTCGTTGTACTCTCCGCGAGCCCGGGATGCGCGATGCGAAACTTGCAAACTACATTCATCATCGCTGCAACGTTGGCGTTCGTTGCGCTGGACGTTCGGTCTGCTCTTGCGCAAGAGCCCAAAGCGGCGCGCATCGTCAAAGGGCCGTGGCTCCAGGGCGTCACGACGTCGAGCGCCGAAATTCGCGTGGAAGTCGATCCCCCAGCGGCGGTTGAAGTTCGTCTCGCGGCGAAAGGCACGGACGACGCGGGCGCCACGGGATCGGTGCACCGTGATGGGCCGCGCGCGTTGCACCGCGTGCCGATCACGGGGCTCGAACCCGCGAAGGCGTACGAGTTCACCGTCAAGGTGCCGGGGGCAACGTCCGCCTCGGTCACCGGTTCGTTCGTAACGGCACCAAAAGAGGAGTCCAGCGCAAAGTTCCGTTTCATCGCCTACGGCGACAACCGCACCGACCACACGGCGCACGCGGCAGTCGTGCACGCGATCACATCGCGTCCATTCGACTTTCTCGTGCATACGGGCGACTTCGTCGAAAATGGCGCGTCGAAGTCCGACTGGCAGACGTTCTTCGATATCGAAGCGCCTCTGCTAAAGGCGAAGTTTTTCGCGTCGTGCGTCGGTAACCACGAGCTCACCGACGGCGCGGGTGTCGAGTACGCGCGCTACTTCGGTCCGAAAGAGAACGCGACGCTCGACGAACTTGTGAGCACCTTTCGATGGGGCAACACGCGTTTCTTCCTTATCAACGGAATGGTTTCGTACAAGAGCGGTCCCGCGCGATCATGGCTCGAGTCCGCGCTCGATCATGCCGACCATGAATCGGGGCTCGTCTGGCGCATCGTCGTCGTGCACCATGGTCCGTGGTCGAGCGGACCGCACGGCGGCAACATGCACTTCGCAGAGGCGAAGATCCCTGCGCTTCTCACGGCGCACGGCGTTGACTTGGTCTTCGCAGGTCACGATCACATCTATGAACGCGGTTTTCACGACGGACTCCCGTACGTCATCACCGGCGGCGGTGGCGCTCCACTCTACAGAGTCAAATATCAGCTCCCGTTTTCGCGCAAGGTCGAGTCGACACACCATTTCGTCGAGGCCGAAGTCGACCCACAGACGATCGTGCTAACGGCGGTGCGTCCTGACGGCTCGACGATCGAACGGTGCCCGCTCGTCAAAGCTGGCAATGGCGCGCGTTGGACGTGTGACGATCCCGACGGTGGTTCGGCGACATCGGTTTCGTCGTCGCGTGCAGAACAAACACCGCCATCACCGGAGGGCTCGCTCCCGCAAGCGCCCGCGGCGCCTTCGTCGCGCTGCTCGTGTCGTGTGGCTGGCGCCGCTCCTTCGTCGAGCGTGCAGTCTGCTCTCGTGCTGGCGATGATTCTTGGCGCTACCTTCGTTGCTCGGCGCATGTACTCCTCAAGGGAGTACATGTAAGTCTGCGGCACTCACGACCGCAAATGCGGAAAGCGCGAACATCGAGATCTCGCGATGAGAGAGAGACGATTTCGCGACTGGCGAGAATGGAAGCGACTGCTAGCTCCTAAGCTCGTGGGAAGCGTGTCGGCGAGGCCGCGCACGCGTCCTGTGTTTTGCTCGAGGAGATCCCATGAACCTGAATCGTCTCAGCGCGCATGATCTCGAAATGCAAGCCCGCGAAGTCGAGCACCAGATCAAGAAACTCGAACATCGCCCCCGGCCCACACCGTCCGAGCGCCGGCTCGCCACCGAGCTGAAAAAGATACGACTTGCCGTGAAGGATCGCCTCGCCATGCTCACGCGCATCGCCCGCAGCTAGCCCGCTTTCGATTTGACGCGATCTCGGCATCGACGGCGCCTTCGGCGCTGTCGGCCCGCCTATGGCGGGACCTCAGGGGGGCCTGCGGTGCGGTCAGTTGATGCCCCATCCGCGCGCTCACTTCGTTCGCTGCGCTGCCTTGTATGAACCGTCTGGTGGAAGCGAAGGGAATTGGTGGTCGAAGCGAGGAGGGGGCGCAGGGGAAGAGACGAAAAAGTTGTAAGCCTTGTGCAGAGGAG
>Ga0123357_10000110_pt1 | contig 69096 bp, 62 predicted proteins | sample TergutEmb28metaG_FD_89873 | JGI IMG/M metagenome (GOLD analysis project Ga0123357, IMG submission 89873) | Embiratermes neotenicus P4 segment gut microbial communities from Petit-Saut dam, French Guiana - Emb289 P4 | ecosystem: Host-associated > Arthropoda: Insects > Digestive system > Gut ...
CAACGTTCACGATGTCAGGGATTTGAGCGCCCTGCAGATTCACGCTGATTTTATTGCCGTTTTCGGTGAAGTATGTTTTAACGTCGCCGACAAGAGCGTCGACCGCCATTTGCGCCAATTTTACCTGATTGGAATCCGCTGTGAGCTTATCGCTGTCATTGCTGTTCTTTTTGTTCTGACGGGCAAAAGAAGTGTATAGGTCTCCCATGCGGCAGATTGTGTTTCCGTCGACTCGCGAGGTTTCCATATCGATTTTCTGTCCGCTTGCCGTTATATTTGCGCTGCAATACTGATTTTCTCCGTCAAGCTGTCCCGATACAGTGCCGGACAGAATAGCCGCTCCGTCTTCCGTGACGGTAATATCTGCGTCAGCCGTCATATTTTTTGTCAATACAGTTTGTAATGCGGCGTTTTCAAAGTCCTGATACGGACTTCCCATAGCGAGAACAACCGTGCCTGCCGCGCCGACGATTAAAACGCCGATTAAAATTCCTGCGATAGCTATTTTCCTGAAATTTTTTTTCATGAATAAAATCCTCCTTCTGAATTTTTTGAATTAAATTATACTACATTTATAATCTTACCACGCATAGTTAAACTGACAACCGTGGAAAGTTAAACAATTTATAAAATCTCAGCTTAATATCTAAATTTTGAAACGGTATCCGGCTCCCCATACCGTCTGAATATATATGGGATTTGCGGGGTCTTTCTCTATTTTTTCTCTGAGCCGGTTTATATGAACGGCTACAGTTTTCAAATCCCCGACAGAATCCATTCCCCAAATCCGCTCGTACAGCGTCTCTTTGCTGAATACGATTTCAGGGTTTGTCATAAGAAAATACAGCAAATCAAATTCTTTTGTCTTACACTCAGTTTCTTTTCCGTCAACATATACCATACGGGTTTGCGGGTTGATTTTTATACTCCCGATTTGAATTTCGCTCCGTTTCGAATCGCCGGGAGAGTTTGCCTTCAATCTTTCATACTGAGACAGATTTGCCTTTACTCTTGCGATAAATTCCGGCAGCGAAAACGGTTTGGAAATGTAATCGTCCGCTCCGAGTCCAAGTCCTCTGATTTTGTCTATATCTTCAGTTTTAGCGGTCACCATCAGAATGGGAATATCGACAGTATCGCGTATTCGCCTGCAGATTTCAAATCCGTCCATATTCGGCAGCATGACGTCTAAAAGAATTAAGTCGTATTTCCCCGAAACAGCTTCTTTCATACCCTGCAAACCGTCGGTTATTATATACGCCTCATAGCCGTTGATTTCTAAGAAGTCGCGTTCTATCTCCGCAATAGAGATATCGTCTTCAACAACGAGTATTTTTTTCATAGGTTATCTGTTCGTTCCTCTCTTTCCCGATTCTCCGCAACGGGAAGCGTTATAATAACGGAAAGTCCGCTTTCACGTACATTCTCCGCTCTGATTGTCCCTCCTAAACGTTCTATTATCTTGGCTGAAATAGCCAGCCCCAGACCGCTCCCCTGACTTGGGTTGCTTCTGGATTTATCGCCCCTATAAAAAACATTAAATATTTTTTTGAGTACGTCGTCAGGCACGCCCGGACCGTTGTCGTTCAGGGCTATGACAATATCCGCGCCGCCTGAATGACAGGAAATTTGTACGGTTATCTTATCGTCGCCGTCTTTGTCTCCATATTTCAGACTATTCTCAAGTATGTTCGTCAAAACGTTTCCAAGCTGTACATTATCCGCATTGATTACAATCCCCTTAATATTTTCATTTTCTTCAAGCCCAATTTGAAGTCCTTTTTGTGCGTATTCGTCTGAAATAACATCTATGAAACCGGCAATCCATTTCCCTATATAAATTTTCTCAATTTGCATGGGGAATTCTCCCGTGTCTAACTTTGAGAACAAAAACAATTGGTTGATAATATGCTCTAAATCCTCCGTCTTGTTTTTTATCGTGTCAAAATAGCGTTTTTTTATCTGAGGCGACGATGCCATTCCGAGTTCGATACCCTCCACATATGTCTTAATTGAAGTGAGAGGAGTGCGCAAGTCGTGAGATATGCCCGCAATAAGTTCTCTTCTGGTTTCCTCGTCTTTCTGCCTCGCATTAACCATATCGGTGAGACGCTCCGCCATTTCGTTAAAGTCCGCGCATACGGGCGCAAACTCGTCTTTTCCCTCATATTTGATGCGGTAGCTGAGATTTCCGTCCCGTATTTGGTGCACTCCGTATACTAGCGTATCAAGCGGGGTGACAATACTTTTTATTACCATTCGCGTCAGAAACCTGTTTGTCATTAAGATAATAAAAATAATAACGATGAACATAAAAATGACAATATCGATTATATATCTGTAATAATCTTCATGATTTATCCCGCCGCTTTGGGGAGAAACAATAGAATTTATATCGGATTTTATCTGTTCAATATCGGTCGTATTATCTGACTGTTCCAGATTTTGCGCATATTTGCGTACTTGCTCGACAATATCCTCATAACTTCTGCCGTCTCCAGTTCTATCTTTGATATCCAGAACCGACATACTGGCAAACAGCATTACTGCCGCAAAACTCAGACTTATTAGAGCGGGAATGGCAATCATCATAATATTCGATATAAACAGCCGGCGTTTTATCGTCATGTCAATATGTTCACCTCGCATATCTTATAATAAATATTATTATAATAGTAATTTAAATTGATAAACTGTAAATCAAATATTATTAAACAATTGTTAAACAAAATATAAAAAATATTTTCTAAGAAAGCACAGAACAAAATATTATGCATATTATTGACAAATACAGATATGTATGATATAATAAATCGAATTTAATCGGTTAAGTATAATTTGGGAAAATAACAATGATAAAAATATTTGAATGGGACAAACTCGCAAAAAAAGAGAGAGTTTTACGGACAGGAAAGGGGAAACACTATGTCAATGGCAAGTTTATCATCAGAAAAAAAACGGGTGCGTGAATTAGCAAAGGCATATGCAGAATATGCGGCGTCTCCGCTCATGGAATCGCGCCGAAAGGCATGGTCGGAACATAACGCCCTTAACTTTACCCGCCCGCTCATATACATAAGGGCAATACCGTTCGACGAGTTTTTCGATACCGGCGCGCTTGTATGCACAGAAAGGTTTTTGCGCGGGCTTGAATATTGGTTTTTAAAAGCGCAGTACCACGCAAAAATATGCGACGATTTCATCGAGGAGCCGTATATGACTGCGCGCGCGTCCGTAAAGACTTCTGCCGGAGGAGTATGGGGCTTGCCGGCGGAACTTACCGCCCGTCCAGTTGATGGAGGCGCGGCGGCATATGCGCCGTCGCTGACTGCGGAAGCCGATATTGAAAAACTGCAAGTAATTCCGCATGAGATAGATGAGCCGGCAACCCAGACGGCATACGAACAAATGGCAGACGTACTCGACGGTATAATGGACGTTTACATAGACAGACAAGGCGCGCTGTGTTCAATGTGGGAGAACGACATATCGACGTCATTGGCGAAAATACGCGGACTTGAACAAATAATGTGGGACGCGTGCGACCGTCCGGATTGGCTGCACAAATTATTGTCACATATGCGCGACAAAATATTGAAGAATATGGACGAAACAGAGGCAGCCGGCGATTTTTCATATGTTTGTCACCAAAATCAGGCGATGCCGTACATGAGAGGATTGAACCGACCAGGCGGCGGACGGGCGGCGCAGTCACAGCTCTGGGGGTATATGGCGGCGCAGGAGTTTACCACATTCGGTCCAGGTATGTTCGATGAGTTTATGTTCTCGTACCAGAAGCCCATACTTGAAAGATACGCCGTAACATCGTACGGATGCTGCGAGGATTTGACGCATAAAATCGGCGTGCTGAAGAAACTCAGAAACCTGCGGCGAATAGGAGTGTCGCCGTTTGCCGATTTGAGAAGCTGCGCAGAGCAGATTGGCGGCGAATATGTGCTTTCATGGCGTCCGAACCCGTCCGACATGGTATCGCGGGGGGTAGACGAAAATTATGTGCGAAGATACATACGCGGCGGTATTGATTTGATGAAGCAGAACGGCTGCGTATACGATATAACGCTGAAAGACGTTGAAACCGTATCAGGCGACGCATCCGCTATTATCAATTGGACGCGAATCGTCAGGGATGAAATAAACAGAGCATATTAGAGTTTGTTTTTTATTTACACATATAATCTAAAATTTAAATCAGAGAGGGAGGTTAAATATGAAACAATTAAAAGTAGCAATTTTAGGGCAGGGGCGCAGCGGGAGGGATATTCACGCCGCCACTTTACAAAACTTAAAAGACAGATTTCAAATCGCGGCTATTGTCGAGCCGCTCGAAAAGAGGCGCGAACGCGCAAAAAAGGAAGTCGGCGGCGTTCTGTATACAGATTACAGGGAATTATTCGGCAAGTCAGATGAAATAGATTTGGTGATAAACGCCACTCCCAGTTATTTACATGTGCCTGTCACGCTTGATTTGTTGAGAAACGGCTTTAACGTTTTATGCGAAAAGCCTTTTGCGCGGACGGCTGAGGAAGTGGATTCAATGATAACGACAGCAAAAGAGAATAACAAAGTATTGGCAGTTTTTCAGCAATCGCGGTTCAATGCGGCTTACAGGGAAATCAAGCGGATTATTGAATCGGGCATATTAGGGCGTATCATACAGATAAGCGAGCAGTACAGCGGTTTTAACAGAAGATGGGACTGGCAGACTCTGCAGGAATGCAATGCGGGAAGTCTGTACAATACCGGTCCTCACCCCGTCGATCATCTGCTTCAGCTCCTCAATTATGACGGAATGCCCGAAGTAAAATGTTATATGAATAGGGTCAATACTTTCGGCGACGCGGAAGATTATGTGAAACTTATTATGACCGCGCCCGACAGACCAGTTATTGATTTGGAAATTTCCTGCTGCAATCCCTATCCGAAATTCCAATATTCGGTTCAGGCTCAATACGGCGGTTTGTGCGGCGACGACTCGCATTTGGATTATAAGTACTATGTGCGCGAAACCGCCCCCGAACAGCATCTGACAAGAGTGCCGATTGAAAACGCAGACGGAACGCCCGCATACTGCAATGAAAAGCTCGAATGGGTTGAAAAATCATGGAATATCAATGATGTTACAACGAGTTCCGACGCGTCTTATGTCCCAAGCGCGCCCCGTCAGGAACCAGCCGCGGCATTTTATGAAATGTTGTACAACCATATTGTGAATAATGCTCCGCTGGAAATCACTCCGCAGCAGGTGCGTCAGCAAATCGCGGTAATGGAGGAATGTCACAGGCAGAACCCAATGAGCAGGCTTTCTTGATTTATAGTGCATTAACGAAGAAATAATAATTCTAACCATGAACAATGAATGGAGGAGGAAAAAGCTATGAAAAAAACTGTACTTGGACGAACAGGATTAGAGGTCAGCGTTGCGGGGCTTGGAGCGGGAGGACATTCGAGGCTCGGCATTGCGCAGTATGGATTACAGCACTCGGCTATGATAGTTAAAACTGCCTTCGAAAACGGCGTAACTTATTTTGACACTGCGACCGCATATGGCACAGAAGAGGCAGTCGGGCTCGGTCTCAAAGGCATACCGCGGGAACAATATGTGTTATCGACTAAGTTCCCGTACAGAAACGAGCAGGGTATAAATACGCCGGACAGGGTGGAACAGGTACTGGGCGAAAGTCTCCGGGCTTTACACACCGATTACATAGATATATACAATCTTCACGGCGTTGCTCCGGAAGATTACGAAAAGACTGTTGACATGCTGCTTCCCGCCATGCAAAAAGCGCAGAAACAGGGGAAAGTCCGTTTCCTTGGAATTACGGAGTTATTCGGCAGCGACACAAATCATACGATGCTGAAAAGGGCTTTGCCGGACGATTTCTTTGACGTTATTATGTTAGGGTACAGCATTATCAACCCGTCGGCGGCTAAAACGATTATGCCGTTGGCAACGGAAAAAAATGTAGGCTTGCAATGTATGTTTGCCGTGCGGAAAGCCTTGTCAAATCCTGAACAGTTGAAGACCGACATAAAACGTATTCTTGAAAAAAATCAGGCAGATCCGTCATTAATGGCGTCTCACGGCACATTGGATTTTCTGGTAAACGAAGGAGCGGCGGGAAGTATTATGGAAGCGGCATACCGTTTTTGCAGTAATGCGCCGGGTATTCATATCACTCTGACAGGTACAGGAAATGTCGGACATCTGATTGATAACTTAAAAGCTATACAAATGCCAGCCTTGCCGGAAGATATATTAAAACAGCTTGACGTAATGTTCGGCAATGTTGACTGCGTAAGCGGTCAGTGATGTTTTAGACAGATAAAAATTCAAATATAGTTTACATTTAAGGTATTTACAAAACGCATATATTACGATATACTCTAAGTGACAGTTTCACAAACGTCTTATAAAATTTAATATCGTTAAACGGTCATAATGATTTTTAACGTTGCAATGTGTTTCCATTATTTGGGAATACATTGTAACGTTATTTTGTTTTTTATGGCTGTTTTATCGAAGATCGAAAGTACAAATAAAATTAACGAAAGAGGTAAAATCATGAAAAATCTGTCAAGAAGCGCGCCGGAAAAACAAGGCGTAAAATCACAGGCAATTATTAACTTTTTAAATGCTGTAAAAGAAAACAATCAGGAACTTCACTCGTTTATGCTGTTGAAAAACGGTTATGTAATCAGCGAATGTTGGTGGGAGCCGTATGCTCCGCAATACCGTCACCCAGTATATTCACTGGCTAAAAGTATAACATCAACCGGAATAGGGGTGGCTGTTGATGAGGGGCTTCTCACTGTCGATACGCTTGTCGCTGATATATTCAAAAAAGAAATGGACGAGCTCGGGGATCATATTGACGAAAAAATCAGGAAGATGACAATCAAACATCTTTTGACTATGACTACTGGTATGGAATATGATGATTGGAGTTGGGGCAATAATAATATAAAAAATTTTTTATCGTCGCATATCAAAAATGAGCCGGGCAGCAAATTCTACTATCACTCGTTTCTTGCGGCTTATATGGAATCTGCGGCAATCACAAGATTGACTGGACAGACAATGTTTGATTATCTCAAACCGCGCCTTTTTGAGCCGCTCGGAATTGAAGCTGGGTGGGGAGATATTGACGGGGTGACTTTTGGGTGCAACTATATAGATATGACGACAGAGGAAATCGCGAAATTCGGTCAATTATGCCTGCAAAAAGGTAACTGGAATGGTAGACAGCTTGTATCGGAAAAGTGGATTGAAGAAGCGACGACGCGCAAGCAAGTTGACAATCGCGGAGATGTATTTGGTTATCACTTTGGGATATGCAAACTAGACGGCGTATATAATGCAGGCGGGTGGCGCGGACAGTATTCCATTGTGATGCCAAATGAAAACAGCGTTATCGCTGTTACAAGCAATACGGAGGGGCAGGTTTTAGATTTAATCTGGGATATACTGCTCCCCGCTTTAAGAGAGAATAATATGCCGAACGACGATATTGCCGGCTATGAAAAGATGAAAAAAGCGCAGAAAAATCTCACTCATTTGAATGTAAATGAGCACGCTGAGCCTTTCCCGAAATTCAGCGGCGAATATAAAATAACTGATGAAAAAAACGTATATCACGGCGTAAAGAAAATTTATATTGAATCTATGGCTGATGAGTGCGTATTGGCAATACACTATAAGAACAGCGAAATAGCCGGTCTGCTACGCATGAAAAACAATGAATGGTTTGAGAACACGTCAGCAATTCATGGCTTCGGTTATAACGGCGGCTGTTACAGAAATAAAACTTTCGGCGAGTGGAAAACAGACTCGAACGGCGATATTTTCACAGTAACGCATTGGCATTACGAAAATCATGAAAAAAACACTATAAAAATAAGATTCAGCGGAGATAAATTAAAATTCACATTGCAGTTTGACGATGAAGCAATATCAGAAATGTATGCAAAAATATAGCAAATTAAAATGAAATTAACGAAAGAGGCAAAATTATGAAAAAATTAGTTTTGAAAGCGCTTGCCGAATTTGGCATAAATGAAGTTGAATCAATGACCCGTATAGAAGATAAAGATATGTGGAATATAGATGATGAATATTTTATAAAAACATATACTGATTTTAATCATCTTGAAAGAGTATTATTAATATATGGCGAATTGCATAACGCAGGAGTACCGGTCGCCGTATATAATAAAATTAACACAGGCGAATTGTACCTTAAAGTTGATACTCTTTATTATACAGTTATGAATAAAGCTACAGGTTCACATATTGACTATCAAAAAGAGGCTTGTTCATTTTCATTCGGTCAAAATATGGCAAAATTACATAATGGCTTAAAAAATTTAACAGACAAAATTCAATACTCAGGGATAAATGCGGATTTAATTGAATCGGTACATGGCTGGATATTAAATGAAATCACAGAGAAAAATTTAAATATAAAAAAGAAGATTATAGATTATTGCATAAGTTTTGACGAACTGTATCATAAATTACCGAGGCAAATAATTCATCGAGATTTACATGGAGGAAATATGATGTTTGAAAACGGTGAATTATCTGCATTTTTAGATTTTGATATAAGCGAAATAAATGCAAGATTATTTGACGTCTGTTATTGTATGGATTTAGGCGTCGGCAATAATATAAATAATGAAGCCATTACAAAATGGCTTAGAACGTTTAAAAGTTTTCTTACGGGTTATAACTCGGTTTCTGAGTTTACAGACGAAGAACTTGAGGCTATACCATATATGTTTGTATCTGTTCAATTGCTCACCACTGCTTTCTTTTCAAAAGTAGGTAAATCAAAAGAATTCGTTGATGAATATATTGAATATTTAAAGTGGTTATATGACAGCAGGAGCAGATTTTTGTTTTCTAAACAGGATATAAATATTTAAGAAATTAGTCGTGTAGGGACGCAAAATTTTGTGTCCCTGTTTTTTATATGATGGCCTTATTTATGGTTAAAATAATTTAAGTAATCTGTGAAAAAAACCATAGTCTGAATATTGGCGAGAAATCGGCATATTCGGGCTATTTTGCTTTTATTTGTAAAATTTCGCATTAAACCTTTTTCGACTTTTTTCATACAATTTAATAACGATATTATTTTTAAGGGGTTGTTATTAAATGGAAAAAGAAAAGAAGATTAATCCACCAAAAGACAGCATAAAGGATATTGAGTTGCCGAAAGACATTCAAAAAAGAATGTTGGAGTTCTTTATGCAGACGTCTATTCCACGAAAAAAAGCAAATAATATGAAATCTTTGTCTGATAAAACAGAGAAAGGTGATTATTATTAAAACAGGTATCTATGTACGGGTTAGCACAGAGGAACAGGCAAAAGAGGGTTTTTCAATCAGAGCACAGCAGGAAAAACTAAAAGATTATATTAAAATTAAGGGTTGGGAATTATACGACGTTTACACAGATGAGGGAATAAGCGGAAAAAATATCACAGAACGACCCGCCATTAACAGGCTTATTGCCGATATTATGAAAAAGAAAGTAGAAAATGTGCTTGTATTCAAAATCGACCGACTGACGAGAAGTACAAAAGATTTGATTGAATTAACAGAATTATTTAACGAAAATAACTGTACTTTTAATTCATTAATGGAAAGTATCGACACGCAAACAGCGTCGGGGCGAATGTTTTTAAAAATAATCGGCATATTTGCCGAATTTGAACGCGAAAATTTAATTGAGCGCATAAGCGTAGCGATGGAAAAGAAAGTCAGAGAGGGTTATACTCTACCCACTTTCGGAGTGCCTTACGGCTATTCAAGAGAAATCAAAAATCGGGAAATAACCATTGACGAAGAACAAAGCAAAATCATCAAAGAAATATTTTCAATGTATTTAAATAAGCACATGACATTTAATGCTATAGCGAGCACTTTAAATCTGCGAAAAATCGAAACAAATAATAATGCAACATGGGGAGGCAGTACAATCAGATATATATTAACCAATCCAATATATATTGGGAAAGTGCGTTATTCAATCCATGACGAAAGTAAATATTTTGAAACAGAGGGCAAACACGAGGCAATTATATCAGAAGAAATATTTACCGCCGTTCAGAATAAATTATCAAAAATGGAAACAAGGGTATATAAAAAGCGACCAAAAGAAGAAAATTATTACTGCGGGACGCTGATGTGCGGGATATGTGGCGCGAAAATGTCAACGCATGGCATTTATAACAAAGATAAAGACGGTAACCAACTTTATTACAGCAGTTACAGATGTACGAATGTTATAAAAGGCAAATGTCAAACAGGGGTTATCAGTCATAATAAAGTTGAGACTGCATTTAAAGAATATATTGAACATATTAAGGATTTTGAGGTCGAAAATGAAATTGAAGTAAATAAAAATCAAAATGCTGAGCCTGATAATTTATTATTAAAATCGGAATATGAAACTTCACTATCTAAGCTGTTACAAAAAGAGCAAAATATAATGACTTTATATATTAACGATAAAATCGACTACGACGAATACAATAAAATGCTTTCTTTGATAAAAATAGCGAAAGCAGAATACGAGGCAAAAATAGCCGAGATAGAAAATACAGAAATTATAGACGTAAAATTACAAAAAGAAGATATTGTAACGAATTTCAAGGAAAATTGGGATTTACTGACACAGATAGAACGGTTACAGTTTTTAAAAACTTATATAAAAGCGATATATATAACAAGTGAGCCCGACAATGAGCAACCGCCGAAAAAACTTGTTAAAGTCAAAAAAGTAGAATTTCATCAAAACTAACAAAGCCTTATTGCTCTACCTAACGCAATAAGGTTCTTTTTTAGGTATAATAAAGTTATAATTAAAACTTGATAAAAATAATATTTAGCTTATAATAATTTTCAATGGAGATGAAAGTATGTTTAAAGAAACAAAGTTAATATCTGAAAATTGTGAAGGACAATTTGGGATAATAGAAAATAGCATTTATTTAATTGACTACAATGAATTTTTTAATATAGAATATGGTAATAGCGAAAAAGCGATTCTAAATGAAATAAGACGCTTTTCAAATGATAAACAAGAGTTAATTGCAAAATTGGATATTATATCCTGTTTAAATAATGCAAGGGAAAAAATATTTTTATATCCAAACCCAGATAATTCTTTTAGGAATATAGAATTTTCAAAATCTACGCCAAGAGATGATTATGGTAAGCTAAATGGTGAATACTATTATTTTAGTTGCGGAATTAATAATTGTGAACATACTAAAAATGGAATTAAAATAACTGCTGATACCTATGCAATAGCAAGAAATATAATAAGCTCAATGTTTAATTATAATAAAGAATACGACATAAGTGAAATATTGGCGTTAATACCGAATATTAAAGCCGATCCAGAAGAATATGAAGTTATTATACATTTGAAAAATTTTCTTGAAGAACAACAAAAACAGAAAAAACATATGAAAGGATAACAAAAATAATTGTTGTCTTTTTTATAAAATAATTGTTTTAAATATATTAACATAAAATTTGTAGAAATATGTCGCTAAATCTTTTATACTTACAGTCAAATAAAGCTATATTAAGATAAGGAGTTTTACACTATATGAACGAAAGAATGACGATTATTTTTGCAATACTTGGATTATTTATTCCAGCAGCAATAACAAGTTTCTCTATTTTATTCGCAATGAGGTCATTTAAAAAGACAATACAAAGAGAAGATAAAAGAGATGAAAAAACAGATAAATCCTCTTATGAAAAATGCAGACCTGAAGTTGAATTATCAAGTTTAACTTTATATCCTAATGAATTTGAGGTATATGTAGGGGAAAAAGTTGAATGGTGGAAAGGAGCTTCAAGACCCGAATTTGATAAATCAATAATTGGGCAACGTAATAAATATGAAAGAGATGAGAAAGATGAAAATAAAAATAAAACATATATAAAAATAATAGAAGATCGTATAAGAAAAGATACTGTATTACGTCACGAAAATTCTAAAGGAACAGAAAAAGAATATATGTTTATAAATTTATGCAAAGAGAGTGATTTCGGTAATTTGGCTAATGATGTAGTATTAGCCTTTGATGTACTAAAATTTAGATTAAAATTTAATAATAATAAAGTTGATAAAGTCAGAATTAAGAAAGCCTATTCAATGATAAAAGAAGATGAAAGTTTTGGTAATGATATTAAGATAAATGTTACATTTCCAGTTTCTGGAGATTTTCTGGAAATACCGGTTGCATATGCTTACATAAATTTAGAAACTTCCTCTGTAAAAATAAATAATATATACACTAAACTTGCAGAGCAAGGAAAAAAAGAAATCGATTTTTTACAATCAAGAAATAATGCAGGGGATTATATAGGATTTATTGAAACTGCATATTTGATAGAATGTTTAACAACAGATGATGAAGTTTATGAATATTCTTTGTTTTTAGAAGTAGATAAAAGTGGATGGCTTATACCACGCAAAATACGAAATGGTGATAATTTTTTTAACAAAAAGGCAGATATAGTAAATAATCGAATTAGAAAAAACACTAAAAATGATAAAGCAAATGTTATTCAAGTTTGCGTTTATGACCCTGATTTTGATACTGCAAAATCTCATTCCACCGCCCCATGAAAAACTATTCTGCTGACAAAAGACATTGCTTGATGCCAAAACAAAAATATAAAACAGACTTTAAAAATATATTCTGCTTAAACCTCCCCTTGTCAAGTCCCTATGCTTGGCGGTGGAGATTTTTTTGCGTCTTGCTTTATAGTAATGACCCGCGCGAAAAATACAACCGCTTGGGACTTGACAAAGAACCCTAAATATAATGGTTACAGGTGAAAACATATCTTTGTTTTCGCCTTATCAACAATTTATTTATTATTTTATTCGCGCCTGTTATATGTCGCATTATGAGAACATATACATATAAATATCATATATTGTCGAATTATCGGGGCGATTTGTATGCGGTTAATGGATAGAGACTTGAAAATATTAAAAGAGGTTGAACGCTGGCGCGTGATTTTTGGCAGGCATATTAAAGAACTAACAGGCTTCACAGGGACACGGGCTTGTGATAACCGATTGAAAATCTTAATTGATAACGGTTATCTTAAAAGGAAAAAAATTTTGTTTGAATATCCTTATATTTATTCTTTAACAAGCAAAAGCCAAAAGCTATTAAATATAATCCCTAAAGATAATGAAATACGTTTAGACCAATTCCGGCATAATATCGCCGTTTTAGATGTGTTAATTTCGCTGATAAAACAAAAAATAATAACTCTTGCTGATGTTGTCAGCGAAAAGGAAATGCACAGCTTAGAGGGGTTTGGCGTTCGCAAGCATAAACCCGATTTTATATTCAGTCATGAAAATAATAAAATCGCCGTCGAAATAGAAATGTCTTTAAAATCCCTATACCGTTTAGAAGCGAATATAAAAGACAATTTTTTGAATTATGACGGTCAAATATGGTACATTGATAGCCAAAACAATAAACTTAAAAATGCTCTGGCAAAATTCAGCGAACAATATACCAACATGCGCATTAGAAATTTAGAGGAAGTTTAGAGGAAGTATGCAAATAATAGATATATTCGGTATAATTGTAATTTTAATATTCGCAGGAGCTTTTTATATTATGTTTAAATTTTTAAATAGAAATAAAGGCGAAATATTTGATTTTGAGCGCGACCATAAAGAGGCGTTACATAACCCGACATTTAAAGGCAAAAAACCGCAAGGCGAGGCTACTTTACTTGGCACTTCGGGAAAAAAAGATGTATTTATATCAAACAATGCAAAACACGTTTTTGTATGCGGTACGACTGGGAGCGGGAAAACAATCGCTCTATCTAATTTTATTAAATCGGGCGCAAATTATAATTATCCCATGCTGATTGTTGACGGCAAAGGCGATACCGACACTGGCTCTATTTTGGAAATTACAAAAACTATCTGCACAAACCGTAAAATATATGTTATTAATTTCAATGACCCTAAAACAAGCAATAAATACAACCCTTTTAAAAATACAAATATCGATGTCATAAAAGATATGCTTATCAATATGACTAAGTGGAGCGAGGAACATTATAAACTTAACACCGAGCGTTATATACAGCGTCTTTGTAAACTCCTTGAAAAGCAGGATATTATTATATCGCTTGAAAGTTTAACAAATTATTTACCCTCTGACAATTTTCTGAAATTGAGCAAGGAATTAATGGGAAAAGGCTTTATTAGTAAGACAGAATACACGGAAGATATAGAACTCACTAAAACAAGCGGACAGATTGCCGAAAGTGCGGCGGCACGGTTCGCCACGATAAAAGAAAGTAACTTAGGGACTATTTTTGACGCTTCGGGTATTGATATATATACGGCTTTGTCTGAAAATGCGATAATCTTATTTATATTAAACCCGCTTTTATATCCTGAAATGTCGCCCTTAATCGGCAATCTTATCATAATCGACAGTAAAAAAGCCGTCAGCAATTTTTATAACAACAAGAAAAACCGCATTTTTTATCTGCTCGATGAAATTAATGTTTATACGTCGCCCGCGCTACTTGATTTAGTCAATAAATCACGCTCGGCAAATATCACTTGTATATTGGCAACGCAGAGTTTATCGGATTTAGATAAGGTCGCCCCCGAATTTAAAGAGCAGGTCGTTGAAAATTGCAACAATTACATTGTATTAAGACAAAACAGCCCGACAAATGCCGAATACTGGGCAAATGTACTGGGGACACGTCAGACCATGCAGGCGACATATCAAATGAAACAGGAAAACGGCGGAGCAACAAGTACGGATTTAGGGTCATTACGTAAAACCCGCGAATTTTTATATCACCCCGACGAGATAAAATCACTGCAACAGGGCAATGCAATTTTCCTCTCTCGTGATGAAAATTTTCATACTAAAATCAAAGTCAATAAACCTTATTGAAATAGGTATAATTTTATGAGTAAAAAAACTTTTTTTCAGCAGATTCACGACGCTATTAATAATGCTGATGATAACGAAGATAATACTAAAAAAACTTATAATTTTGAAAAAGTTATTTATAACGGCAATAAAACAAGAATTGGAACACCGATAAATTTTGAAAAAGGAATTGAATTTCAAATAGTAGGACATTTTGAAGAAATGATAAATGGCTCGCAAAGAACATTTTATATATTAAGCGACCCTGTTACAAAGACTATTCTGGACGGTGAATACGATTCTTTTTGTTTTGATGTTAAAACGTCCGATAATCCCATTGATGAAATACCGCCGAAGAATGACGAAGATGATTTATATATTGAATATAGTAAAAATAGCGGCAATAGTATAAATTGGCTCTGTATATTTTATTTTGCCTTTTATGTTTTGTTATTTTCGTTATTGCTTTGGCTGATAATCGGCGGACGTTTTTATATAAGTTTTCTGATAATATTGGGGATTTATTTAATAACAATCGTCTTTTCGCTTACGCCGATCGCCGAATCACTAATGCGGTTTTTATTGGGGGTTAGACCGCTTAGAATTAATCATGAAAAATCAAAACTATTACCGTTATTTGAGGAAGTGTACTCCGAAGTGGTAAAAACCGACCACGATTTATCAAGAAACATAAGATTATACATAACCGAAAATATGAGCGTTAATGCTTTCGCTTTCGGCAGAAATACAATTACTGTTTATAGGGGTAGTTTGGAACGACTGAATGATGAATGTATCAAGGGATTAATGGCGCATGAGTTCGGACACATTTCCCATGAAGATACAATCATATCCTTAATAATGACAATCGGCAATTTTTTCTACTCCCTGTTAATGATACTTTTAACCAATATCAAAAATAAAATTGATACACATAAAGATTCAATCATCATGGGACTTATAAAATTTTTCTTTGATATTATTTTTTATGTTTTTAGAGGTATTGAGATTATCAGCAATTTACTAATAATGCACGCAAGCAGACAAAACGAATATAAGGCGGATTTATTCGCCCTTAATTGCGGTTTCGGGGAAGAAATAACCGCCGTATTAAACGAACTTTATCAAATGACAACTACTAAGCCGGAAACCATTAAGAAAATCATAAACAGCAGTCACCCGCCAATCACAAAAAGGATTGAGCGGTTGGAAAATGTGCTTGCAGACTTTTCTAATAAATGATTTTTTTGCTGTCCCGTTCGTCCTCATTCGTTTTTTAAGACTGCCAAAGGCAGGCGATTCTCTTACTTCTTTCTTTCTTTTTGGCAGTACCTTTTTTGGCGTTCATAAATGAACGCCAATGCTTTCTTTAAAATAGAATCAACCCACCTAATTTTAAAGTAAAGAAAAAGGTACTCTACTACTCACTAACAGAACTATAATAACTCACGTTTTTAAATTAAAAATAAAATACTTATGTCTGACAAATAATATAAAAATCATAACGATATATAATAGACGTAGATATAGAGGGGTCTCGCGTGCCTAAATGTGCGCGAGACCCCTCTATATCGGCTATTTGTGATTTTTATATACTCCGACTGTGTTGGAGTACCTTTGTCACGACATAAGAGAATAGTTTATTTTCGATAATTTAAAAACGCCTGATTGAGTAATAATTTATAGTCCGCCAGTCTTATGCTATTACACAAACGATAAAAAACCGTTTTAAAATGTCTATTAATCTTCACTAATACATAAACGGTTATTTTCGACCGTAATAATAATTTTAGCTTTGGGATTAGTTTCCGCCGAAACTAATAATATATCAGTTTCTTTAACAATAATAACTTTTATATCTTTTGCCATGAAGCACCCCCTTTCTACAAATTTTTTATATCATTGCATAGTTTATAAAATGCTGTCTTTTTAATATTCAGCAGGGATAAAGCGTCATCTAAAGTTATATCCTTATTCTGATATTGCCGAACAACCTTTATTTTTTCGGCTGTCGGTTCTTTCTTTGGTCGTCCGAGTAGCTTTCCGCTTGCTTTAGCAACCGCTATCCCTTGCGCCTGTCTTGTTTTTATTTTCTGCCATTCATACTCGGATTGAAACGCCTGTATCATTAGTAAAATATCCCGCATAAATCGGCTTAATAAATCGTTGCTTGTCTGGTCGGTATCAAGTAGCGGGGTATCTAAGAACTTTACAATAATGCCTTTTTGTTTGGTTAAGATGTTCCACTGTTCAAGTATGCCGTTATAGTCCCGACCCAAGCGGTCAATATTTTCAATATAGAGCGTGTCACCTGTTTTAAGCCGTTTGACAAGGCTTTTATATTTGTTTCTGACTGGGCTTTTCCCGCTTTCCTTTTCAATAATGATATTTTTTTCATTAATCCCCAGTTTTGTCATTTCTATTAATTGCCTTGTTTCGTTCTGTTCCTCTGTCGAAACGCGAATTAGCGCATAAGTATCACCTGACATAAAAAATCCTCCAAAATTAAATTAAAAATAAGTCATTATAACAGATAAATTAGTCCGCGAAACCTATGGTTTTTGCGGACTGTTTTATTACTCTCTATATTATAGTTTATTTTGAAATTTCTGTCAATATAGCGTAAATAAAATCGGCACTTTGAACAAAAATGCAACTCTTTTTTGTCTATTTTTAACAAAAATATCATTCCGTTTAAGGTATAGTTTTAGCGGAATTGCACAAAATTTCTATCACTTAACAACTTCATATTTTTATGAGGTTTTTATTTGGCTAAAAATAATTAAAGGTAATTGGAAAATGAGAAAAAAGTATCTAATATATACGTTCGGTATAGCGTTTATAATTTTAATGCTGTTAAGTTCTTGCTCAAATAATAACAACGTTACGCAAACGGAATTTTTAAATTCGTCGGAAAATACCTCTCAATCAGTAAATAACGAACCAACAGAAAAAGAAACGGCATATACACCGCTGTTACAGTTAGGAAGCGATTTAACAAGTTTCAATATTGAGATAGAGGGCGATATTTATCACTTACCCGCTCCAATTTCGGCGTTTCTTGACAACGGTTGGGAAATCACAGGAAAAACAGTTGATACGATTGAAGCAAATGACTATAAGACTTCGGCTGTCAGTATAACGAAAAATAACAAAACTTTATCCGATATTGATTTAAACAATTACAGTAACGAAGTTAAACCAGTAGAACAATGTTTTGTTTACGGCATTACGGCTAAAAAATACACCTTTTGGGGTGAAAGTGACGATATTGCCGTCATATTACCCGACGGGGTAACAATCGGGACATCAGAAAATGAAGTTACCGAAAAATATAAATCTTTGCTTGACAATGGCGAGTTAAAAACAAGAATTGATAATAACGATTATATTTTATATGAATATGTCGGCATTTATAACCATACGATCCAGATTTACATAAATAAAGAAACAAAACTTGTTTATAACATTATGATTCAAAATTTAGAAAATTAATAAAAACATTAAAAACAGAGGGGTATTATTTATGAAAAAAATAATGAGTTTTTGCATGGGGATAATTATTTTAATAACATCACTTACTTTTACAATACCTGTACAAGCAGACTATACAATTAATATAAATGTTGAGAATGTTTTAAAAGACCCTGACAGTGAACAATTATTTGCCAATTATACGAATTTTAAATTAAAGTATGTAAATGAAGTTAAAACTTGGGACGTTTTTTTATTTTTTTTCGGTAATCCCGAAGCAATGTTAAAAAATATTGCAACAACAGGGCAAATACCTGATAGTAATGCAACAAGATTTATGAATGATGTCGAAGCTGTAAAACCTATTTTAAGAGACGCAATAGGGGCAATGACTAATAATAAAGATATAGAACTGATTTCTAAAGATGATAAAAATAATTTGAAACTTATAGCAGGCGATAAAATTTTGGACAAATTTTTTAAAGATTCTGGCTATGATAATACAAAGACATTCCTTGATGATTTGATTAAAACATCTGATACTATTGAAGCTGTTATAAATATATTTAATGATTATGCGCCTAATATTTTAATGTTGGAATCAATAAAAGATATATTCCCAGCTGATAGCGCAAGTATAAAAATGATTGACGAATTGGAACAAGATTATTCAAATCCATTTTTTGCCGCCATTAACGTTTGCTTAGAAAAAGGTATAAAAAAAGTTTTTGATAAGGTACTTGACCCATTGGGGATATATGGTGCAATTCAAAAAGTAGTTAATAATAAAAAAGCTGTTAAAGGGTTAGAATATGTAATTTATTCGAGTACATTGCAGACCCAAGCCGTTTTAGCATATAGAAAGACCGTCGTAAAAATTCAAAGCGGGAATTATACTGATTTAGATGTAATTAATTACATAAATGCCTTTGAATTAGCTCGAACGCTCACTTTAAAACTATATGAAAAAATGTTAGGGAATTACAATATTAGCGACGAATACGTTTATATAGCGGAACAAATTTCTAATTTAAATAAAATGACCTATGACAGACCTATTAAAACAGTAACATTTAGCGAATGGCTTAAAACTAAAACTAACTTAAACACTGTGATGTATGCGATTAAAGATGATGTTCCAGTTCGTGCTAAAGCTGATTCCGCAGATACAATTATTAAATATCTAAAAAAAGATACGACAGTAACCGTTATTGACCGTACCATAAATTCAAAAGGGAATTTATGGTATAAGGTAGCAAATGGTAACTGGATTTTTTGCGATAATCTCACGCCGGCAAAACCTGTGCCTGCCAACGGCGGTGCTTTTGGGGGTGACAATAATAGTGGCGGTGGTGGTTTTAGAGGTTCTGCAAACATTGACGCACCCACAGTCACAGCTACACAAGCGACAGATACAACGGGCAAGGTATCATGGAACGCGGTTTCTGGAGCGTCTTATTATGAAGCACAATATCAAAGTCCGAATACCAATAATTCATGGGTAAATGATACTGATTATAAAAACAATACGGCGACCTTTTACAATCCGACGAGAATGGGAAACGGGATTACTTATTATTTTCGTGTGCGGGCTGTAAGCTCAACGGGTGAAACATCGGATTGGTCGAATATCGCGTCATATACACATATAAAATCTACAGTAATCACACAATCGCCATTGACGGTTATAAGCACTATTGACGGTCAATATAATATTACTATACCTGCCAATTATACGCTTGACTGCTATTCTAACCCTACCGATAAAACGAGAACAACAATTATGTCCGCAAAGTCATATTCTTATAATTTATATTGCACTAAACAGGTAAATATGTCTGACGGCACAACATGGTATTTTTTCCATTCTGGGGATAATTTAGATTTATACTTTAAATTTATAAATTCTATGAGTTTGGGAACTAAACCGACACCAACACAACAAACAACACTTCCACCGCCGACTACGACAACACCTGTAACAACCGTACCAACGGCGGGAATGGTAACAATTCAATACAATGCAAACGGTGGGAGCGGTGCGCCGTCCAGTCAAACTGTGCAAAAAGATAATAACGGTAATGCAGTTTATACCTTATCTACAGTACAACCTACAAAAAATGGCTATACTTTCAACGGCTGGCTTCTCTTTAATGATGTTTCTTATGGTATGGATTATGCGGGATATAATATTCGTTTCAATAATGGCAATGTAACGAGTAGCGAAACTCTTATCTATTACGCGCAATGGCAGGCTGTAGTTTCAACAACGACCACTCCGAATGATAATAAACAATGGGACGACGCTGTAATTTTAAATTCTGTAGCAATAACAGTCCCTTATAGTGACGGAACAATCGGATATATGTACAATGTATTTGATTCGACTAAAAATGTAACCCTTAATAATGCGATTCTTATAAACGGCAGTCTTAAAGCAGGTGATAACATAAAAATCTCTTTAAATGCAAATGGAACTTACGACGTTAAAACTCAATAACTGATTAATTAAGTTTATATGAAATCTCTTTTTTGCATATTATGGCATAAAGATAACTTTTAAAAGGGGTGATTTCTTATGAAATCAAAAGAACAAATAAAAATCATTGTTATCAATAGACCGACAAAAGAACAGGCAAAAATAAAAACTAAAGAATTATGCGAATTTTTAGAAAAAACATGGTTTGTGCCAATAAATACTAAATCCAAATAGAAAATGATTAAAGCTCTATAAATGGGAGCTTTAATCATTTTTATTAATACATATTTAATAAGACTATGGTATAATATGGTTAGATAAAGATTTTTTATTTTATGGTTTTCTTAACAGATTACTTAAACTGTTTTCGGTATATACATAATATAAAAAATCCTGTATAATTTAAGTTATAATGTTTTAATTTAATGTTGGAGGAAATGTAATTTATGTATAAAAACCATGAAAAAATAAAAGACGAGTGGAATGCGGAATCGGACGAATATTTTAAGGGTTGTGCGTCTGAACGTGAAATAAATATAATTATGAATGACCCGTCGCGCGCTTTTCCTGAGGAAGTATTTGATATGATAAAAAAGCATTTTCCTACCCTGAAAGGAAGAAAAGTGCTTGTTCCGTCAAGCGGAGATAATATGGCGGTTTTTGCGTTCAATTTGTTGGGCGCAAATGTAACGTCGCTTGATATAGCGGAACGGCAGTTGTTTAACGCGAAGCAGATTTCTGACAGGCATGGATGGGAAAATATTGAATACATCGTTGACGACAGCATGTATTTAAATAAAATCAACGATGATATATATGATTTAATATATACGTCAAACAGTGTTCACACATGGATTTTTGACTTAAACTGCATGTATAAAAATTTCTACAGGGTTTTACGGCAAAACGGTAAATATATTATGTTTGAAACTCACCCCATGGTACGCTGCGTCGATGAAAAGGATAATAAAATAGTCCCGGTCAGACCATATGGAAAATTTGAACCACATTATTGGAGTGAGGACACTGCGCCATGTTATTATTGGCGGACGCAGGATTTCTTAAATGCTCTGATAGAATCGGAATTCATATTAACGCACGTGGAGGAATTCCATGCCAGCCCCAAGGCACTAGATAATTTTAGCTTTTGGTATGGGTCGGCAGAAGCCGAAGCGGATAACTATCGTAAATTTGATTGGAAATTAAATGAGTATGAGGTATTGCCGGAGTGGTTGGGATTATGTGCGGAAAAATAAAATAAGGAGTAATTTTTTATGGATGATAAATTAAAACAAAAGCTGATGGAAAAAATAAAAAGCTGATTGATATGGTAATTGAGCGGGTTAAACGAGATTTCCCCGATGAAATTGAGTTTATCGGACTTACAGGGTCTTTTTCCAAAAACGATTTTCACGAAAAAAGCGATTTAGACTTGGTTATCTTAAACAACACAGATAAAGGTCGAGGAATTGCGGACGGTTTCATCTTCGACGATGTGGGATATGATATTTATTGCGCGTCTTGGGATAATATTTCAAAGATAACCGATATGCAGATATTATATTGTTCAAAGCAGGAATACATAGAAAAATATAATAAAATAAAAGAACAAACATTGCAAAAATTTGCGGAACCCATAGGCATTAATTGTATTAACCGCGCAAAAGAATGTATTGACCGTGCTAAACAGGAATACGCAAATACAATGCTATTTAACGATTTGTGTAGAGTAAGATATGCTTCAGGGGAGTTTTTAGGTCATATAGTACACGTTATTGCAGACCTTAACAATTCTTGTATTGATAAGCACGGCATTAAAAGATTTCTCGAAGAACTTTTAAGATATAAATATCTGCCGGAAAATTTTGAAAAGTTATATATGACGGTAATCGAGGCAAAGAATATTCAGGAAATAAGAGAATCATCGTTTTCGCTGTTAAACGGGGTAGCTCGGCTTTACGACGAAATGCACCGGGATTTTACAGAACAACCCGTTCCGACATACGATAATCTTTGGGGGACATACGAAGAACTTTGGTGCGACTGCCGGAACAAAGTTATTCGCAGCGCCAGCCTGAAAGATAAATCCTACGCATTTTACGCAGCTATTGGCGCGCAAAGTTATTTCGATGAAATGACGGCGGAAAAAGGAACGAAAAAATTCGATTTACTGCAATACTTTGATGCAGATAATCTTGATATATTCAAAAACGCTTTTTTAAAAGCAATGGACGAATATCTAACGGAATATGATAAAGTAGGGCGGAAAGTATTGAAATTTGATAAATTTGAAGAATTGTATGATTTTTATATGAAAAGATAAAAGGCGGCGATATTATGGAAAAAATAAACAGACGAATTATAAATAATATTATATATTCGTTCAAAGCCGTATGGAAAATTGATAAATTCGTCGTGTTTCTTTACGGACTAAACGTACTGCTTGAAAAAGTGCAGCCATTCCTGTATATTTTTTTGCCGAAAGTATTGATTGACGAATTAACGTCCGACGATGCCGACTGGTTTAAAACAATCGGAATTATTCTTGCGTTTCTTATAGCAATTACGGCGGCTAATTTTATTCAGCGTTCAACTTACAGTCAGACGTCGGCAAGGTTAATAAAGTATAAATTGGAAAAAAGAAAAGAATTAGCCTTAAAAATCATTGATATTGATTATTCGTATATGGAAAATTCAAAAACCTTAAACGAATATACTCTCGCTCAGAATGCCGTAGGCAATTATTGCAACGGCATGGAGGGTATGATGCGTGAAATGTTTGGGTTTATATTTTCTGTACTAACAGTTATAGGCTATGTATCAATATTGGCGACTTTGAATATTTTTGTTGTATTGGCATTGATAATAATTACAGTTGTCAGCTATTTTATAAAACAAAGAATTGCGTCACAAAACATGTCTAAAAGGGAAGAAACGGAAAACTGTGAAAGAAGATCGTCATATTATTCAAATGTTATGTCTGATTTCTCTTATGGAAAAGAAATACGTATCTATAACGCAAAAAAATTTTTGACTGATAAATATAATCTTTTTAACGAAATGGGTATTGGAATCAGGAAAAAAGTAATTTTACAAAGGACAAAATGGAATTTTTTGCTGAATATTATCAATTTGATTAAAGGCTTAATATGTTACGGCTATCTGTTGTCGGCGGCTTTGAACGGCAATATACAAATCGGTTCGTTTCTTATGTATTTCGTAGCGTTAGGAGGATTTACGGGCTGGATTGAAGATGTTACCGAATCGCTTGCTCAACTGCGGAGAATTGATATACAGGTTGACGATTACAGAAATTTTATGACTATTCCTGATATGAAAAATGGAAATGAACACAAAGATATAAAAACTGTTAATAAAATCGAATTTAAAAATGTATGGTTCAAATATCCGGGTACTGAAAATTATGTTCTGAAAAATATAAACCTGTGTTTAGATACTGGGGATAAACTTGCTGTCGTTGGCAAAAACGGCGGCGGTAAAACGACGCTGATAAAATTATTATGCGGATTATATGAGCCTGACAAAGGCGAAATATTATACGACGGGATAAATCTGCGCGATTTGAACAGAGCGGATTATGTAAATCAGTTAGCCGTTATTTTTCAGACAATAAATATATTTGCTTTTTCGGTCAAGGCAAACGTCGCGTTATGCGCCAAAGATAATATAAACGCGGAAAAAGTATCGGAGAGCTTAAAATCCTCTGATGTTGATTATATCCTGTCAAAAAGCCACAACGGATTGGATATGAGTCTGTCAAAAATATTGGACGACGAGGGTATCGAATTGTCGGGCGGGGAAAATCAGAAAATCGCTTTAGCGAGAGCGATATATAAAAACGGAAGCGTAATAATTCTTGACGAACCTACTTCGCATTTAGACGCTATCGCTGAAAAGCGTATATATGACAACTATCTGCAAATTGCCGGCAATAAAATATCCGTCTTTATTTCTCACCGCTTGGCAAGCACTAAATTCTGCGACAATATTATTATGATTGAGGACGGTGAAATCATAGAAACAGGCACGCATGATTTTTTGATTGAACAAGACGGCAAATACGCCGAAATGTTCAATATACAATCTGTTTATTATAAAGACGAGGGAGCGGAAATATTAGAATGAAAAAAAGATTACAGAACCTAAAAAAGAATATCGCGCTGATATTATATTTCGTTAAAACTTCCTATTCAATTTCAAAGTCTTATATATGGGGAATGATATTTTCGTCAATTATAGGGATAATCGCCGGTTATAATTTTATTATCATGCCGAAGTTTTTTATAGGCGAACTGATGAATCTTAAGAGAATCAATGTGATTGCGCTTTATTTGGTTATCTTTGTCTCAATTATTTTTATAACGAAAAACATATCTGATATTATATCAAACATGATGGAAATAGAAAAAACAAAATTGTTGAAAGGTTTGCAAAACATTATCGACCGCAGTATCATGGAAATGGACTATGAACATATCGAGGATCCAAAAATTTTGGATTTGCGCGAGCAAGTAATGGAGTCAATACACGGGGATTTTTTTTACCGTATGTTTGACTGCCTGACAAGCATTGTAACCGAAAGTATAAATTTAATATCGCTTGGCATATTAATTTCTTTTTTGAACCCAATAATTATTGTGATTCTCGTGTTAATTGTTTTAATGAACAATATATTCAATAAAAAAATCAATGAAACAACTTTTTTCTGGGACAAGATATTCGGCGTATTTAACCGCCGGCTCGGTTATTTCCATTCGATTACCAACGATTTTTCAATCGGCAAGGATTCGAGGATTTATGACATAAAAGGGTTGTTAAATGACGAATTCGACGATTTCAATAAAAAATCATATGAGGCAAATATGCGCGGTATGAAAAAGTCAGGATTATTTTACGGGCTTATTTCGATAAACGAACAGATACAATTACTGATTGTATATATTTACATAACATATAAAGTATTTACAGGCGTAATAGGCATAGGCGGTTTTTCTATGTATGTAAGCGCGGCAAGCCAGTTCGGGAAATCAATTTTTAGGATTATGGACAGTTTTGTCGGATTCAGATTAATAAGCAATTATATTGATATGTATATGCAGCTGCTGAAACTTGGCGAAAACAAAAAACGCGGCGGTTTAAAAATTGTTGATACAGACGATATATGTATTGAATTTCGCAATGTTTCTTTTAAATATCCCCGTGCGGAGCAATACACGCTGAAAAATATAAACATTACAGTATATCCTCACGAGAAATTATCTGTCATAGGTGAAAACGGCGCAGGTAAAACCACGTTTATAAAATTGCTTTGCGGGTTGTATAGACCAACATCAGGAGAAATATTAGTAAACGGCATTAATATAACCGAGCTTGATTATGAAAGCTATATTCAAAAAATATCGGCGGTTTTTCAGGATTTCAAGCTGTTCGCGTGCAGTATAAAAGAAAATATTGCGTTCGATGACTTTAATAACGACGAGGAAAAAATCATAGGAACATTGAATAAAAGCGGTATTCTGGAAAAGATAAATACTTTAAGCAATGGGATTGACACGCAGTTATATAAATATTTCGACGAAAATGGCATTGAACTGTCAGGGGGTGAAAATCAGAAACTGGTTATATCGAGAGCTATATATAAAAATTCACCCGTGATTGTACTTGACGAACCTACCGCTTCTCTCGACCCGTATGCCGAATATGAAATATTCAGCAAATTAAACGATATAAGTCAGGGCAAAACCGTCATCTTTATTTCGCACAGGTTGTCGAGTTGCAGAATATGCGATAAAATCGCCGTATTTCATAAAGGCGAAATTGTTCAATACGGCACGCATGACGAGCTTATAGGTTTTCCTGACGGGAAATACTATGAGATGTATACCGCACAGGCGCAATATTATATCTGAATTACAAATTTAAAATAAATTGACTTTTTATGTAATATGTGTTATAATATTACCGAATTAAGGTGTTTTAACACTATTTATCGGAGGAAAATCAAATGGATAAAAAAATAAAGTGTTCATATTTTTGTATGGAATATGCGATAGACAGCGCACTCAAAACATATGCGGGCGGTCTCGGAATCTTAGCCGGGGATTACCTCAAAGGCGCGGTCCGAGACGGGTTGCCTGTCACCGGAGTCGGCATCAAATGGAAACAGGGCTACGGCGAACAGTATATCGGCAAAGATATGCGCCCATACGACGCATACAAACAAAACGATTATACCGGAAAACTTGAGGATACCGGCGAGGAAGTGGAAGTAAAAATACGCCGCCGGAAAGTCAAAGTAAAAATATGGCGTTATAACGCTGATGGCGTTGATAATCTATATCTTTTGGATACCGACGTTGAAGGCAATGCGGGCGACGATCGCTGGATATGCGGTCAGCTCTACGGCTGGTTTGAAGAGGAGCGGTTAGCGCAGGAGATTGTTCTCGGCGTGGGCGGCGTACGCGCTCTTGAAAAGCTCGGCATAAAAACGGACGTTTATCATTTCAACGAGGGGCACGCCGTTTTCGCGGGGCTGGAACTCCTGTCAAAACAAATGGCTTCCGGTCATACTTTTGAGGAAGCCATGTCTGAGGTCAGGAAAAAAGTGGTATTCACCACGCACACTCCGGTAAAAGAGGGCAACGAATCGCATTCGTTTAACGCAATGCAATATATGGGCGCGGACTGCGAACTGAAAAGAAACCAGCTTAAAGTCATCGGCGGCAATCCGTTCAATATGACCGTAGCCGCGCTGAGACTGTCGCGCAAGACAAACGGCGTAGCGCAGCTGCACGGCGAGACCGCCAACAAAATGTGGGAAAAAGTCGGCGGACGCTCTGAAATCATCGGCATAACCAACGCAATCTACGCTCCCGTATGGACGGACGAAAGTATGAAAGAACTTGCCAAAGCAAAAAAATTCGGCGAACTCTATGAACGGCATATGGAAAACAAACGCAAATTGATAGATTTTGTCAAAGACCGCACAGGCGTTGTACTGCGTGAAAACGTCATGCTCATAGGCTTCAGCAGGAGGGCTGCGCCGTATAAACGCTCTAATCTCATATTCAGGGACGAGAGGTTTATACGCAGTCTGTTCAAAAAAGATAAAATTCAGATAATTTTTTCGGGAAAGTCTCACCCGTTGGACGACAACGGTAAAAATATCGTCGAGGACATAGTTAAAATGGCTGCGCAATATCCCGACAACGTCGTTTTCCTTGAAAACTACGATATGGAAATCGGCGCGGCGCTGACGAGAGGCTGCGACGTCTGGCTCAACAACCCTGTGCGTCCGCTCGAGGCATCGGGAACTTCAGGAATGAAAGCGGCAATGAACGGCGTTATCAACGTTTCCGTGCTTGACGGCTGGTGGCCCGAAATATGCGACGACGGCAGGAACGGCTGGCAGTTCGGCGGCGGCAAAGAGTTTAAATCATGGAAAGAATCCGACATACACGATTACAGGGAGCTTAGAAAAATTCTGACCGAAAAGGTTATCCCCATGTATTATGAAAATCAGGACGAATGGCGTATCATGATGGCAAATTCTATCAACGACACCAAAGAAAAATTTGAAGTGGCGAGAATGCTTAAAGAATATTACGAAAAGTTATATAAAAATTGAAATTTTGTGAAGGCGGGATATATTGATTGTAAATATCGCAAATTACGATTTTCCGGGGATGTGGGATAATACATATTATTTCGCTCTGTCTGACTATCCCACCATTTCCGATTGGGAATTAAGAAAACTTATTTTATTTGTAGATTACGAAAAAAGTCATGGCAGAGAAACGGAAATTATTTGTGAGAGCAACGAAATTACTCAGGCTGTCAATAACGCTCTCGCAAACCCCGCATCATTTTTATCAGCACAAAAACCGGATATAATTACCGAATGTACAGCCTGTCGGCAAAAAGGCTGTTTGGCCGATTATCTCTGTCATACGGCAAGTATCGAAAATGCGAAGTCAATATTCAGATGCGGCAAACTTTTATCGGCAGTAAAGGCGAGAAACAAAACAAGAGAAGAACTTGCCGAAGAACCGAGAAACGCCGCAAAAGACCCGCCCGACTATTTCGATTATATAATGATGGCGTGGGGGAACTGCCAAGCCGGCGACAGGCTTGTTATGGAACGACTTCTATGCAGATTCCCGGATGAATATGATTTAAGCGTTGATTTCAAACCGGGAGTGCGTTTCTACTTTAAGTATACGGTCTTAGAGAATCACAGGGATTTCACAAACGACGGTATGCATCCTGCAAAGATAAAAAATGAACTCCTGCTCTCGGATTATTTATATTGCTGTATAATCCCTGAAAATAACAGGTCGGAGTTTGAAAATATTATTCCGCCGTATCTTGTAAACAGAATTTTCTATATAGAAAATGACTGCAGGGATATTTGGGACTGGTCGGAAAAAGTCTATAACTTTGTGTTAAAACAAAAAGTCGTATTATAAATATTTTATTAGATATTATAATATAGTCATCTATTTAATCGGCAGGAGGTAAGATAACAAATGAGCAAAAAAGCTATTTTAGGACTGGAAACCGGAGGAACATATACACGCGCCGCAATTACCGATACATACGGCGCCCTGCTTTCGTATGTCAAATGGAAGGGCGGCGGCAATCCAAACAGAGAACCCAACGCAAAAGAAAATGTTTTTAACGCAGTACATGAAGCCGTGAAAAAGGCAAGTTGCGAACTCGGCGACATAATCGCAATGTGCGGAGGAATGGGCGGATATGACAACGAGACCGATCTAAAATGGGTACGCGAACTGACAAATATCGACGGCTTGAACTGTCCGATTAAGCATGTGAACGATCTTGTCGTGGCTCAGAGAGGCGCGTTTATCATGAAGCCCGGAATAATTGCCGTGTCAGGCACCGGTTCGCTCACATTGGGCATAACGGAATCAGAGCGGCATATCAATAATTATTATAATTTCTGGTGGTACGAAAACACATCGGCGAACGGTATTGCCTACAACAGCATATATAAGATAATCGCGGGTGAAACCGATGAAACTGATAATGATTTCGTAAAAATAGCGTTCAGGCATTTCGGGGCAAACAACTTATCAGATTTAATAGAACTGGGGATAAAAGGTTTCATAGACAATTATGTTCAAAGAGATAAACTCTTTGGAAATTTAGCTCCTGCGGTTACTGACGCCGCGTTAAAAGGCAGCCATCTTGCCGAAAAAGTCTGCGAAAAGGCGGCGGAGGATATAGTCACAAGCATCAGATTAGTCGGAGCTTGTTTTGAATCTGAATCAGTTTTGACGGCTTTAGTCGGCAGTGTGGCGAACAGCGCGTTTATCAGAAACCGCGTCACTCAGATACTAATCGAAGAAAGTAACAACAGAAAATATCTGCTTGTAGAGCCTGAATTACCTCCGGTGCTCGGCGCTGTAATCATGGCAATGCAGCTTGTTGAAATAGCTCTGAGCGACGAAATCTTGAACAATTTACATAAAAGCGCGGAAACCATAAAACAGGAGGCGTAAGCATGTTTTCGTTTTTTCATATGCAAGCAAAACAGATTTTTACAGGCAATGTACTGTTCGTCGTCTGTTGCGGATTTTATCTCGCGTGGTGGCTCACAGCTTTCAGCCCGTCCGGCGCAACCCAGAGCACGAAAACAAACTGGTTGCTGCTTCCCGCCATATTGGCAGGCTTACTGGGTGTAATTCTGATCGTACGAGGTATCATTACAAAAACACAGGTCAATAAGTCGCTCCCCGGAATATATATTCTGCTGGGTGGTATCGTTGCGTTCATTATCCTGCTCTATGTTACCGTATCGCTGTTCAAACGTCCGGCAACTTCGGAATTGCTCCTGATTATCGGGTGGGGTGCGCTCATGCTGGCGGAGATTAATGCGCTGTTCGGGTCAGGGTTATTTTCCCATAGGCAGTCTGTTGTGTTCGTCGTGATAATATGTGCGGCTGTAGTAATATCTTTGGTCTGCTACATACTATACTTTCGGTTAGGCAGCCGCGCCGGATATATCGACGGTATGATTCCTCTGGTGCTGGCGGCTCTGACTATGCTGGCTATTTCCTGTTATATGGCGATTCCGGGGAAATAAATAGACGTAGAATTCATAACAATTTTTAATGATTTTTTCAGCAACTATATTGGCAGAAATATTACCCGTGTCTATTTTATGTACGCTTCTTATTTTGGTTAATCTCATATCGTTTGCAAGACTATTCCTGCTACGATAAACGCAATGGCTATCCCGTCTTTTATTTTAGGAGAACGCGATTTACTCAACTCTGCACTTTGTCCGTATAATAAGGATTTATTTTTGACAAACATCGCTATTAATATACATATGGCAAGTTCTATTGGTCGTATAAAGGAATAAGCGGTGACTGATTGCTGCGTTACCATATTACCTAAAAACAAAACGATAAAACCTAAAAACTGCTGTATGATAACAAGTTTTATGACAGTTATATTCTTTTTATGGTCGCTGAGTTTGTATTTCCAGCTGAAAATCAGAACAATGATTGAATTCAGTAAAAGTATAAATAAAGCATTTGAGCAATACGACAGAGCGTATCGCGTACAATAAGCCAAGCCAACGTCGCATAAAATTCTTATAATTATTCCTTTTTGCAGATTTTTTATTTTTAGTTTGACATCAGCTATCAGAAAAACGCCTAAAAGTGTTATAACAATTGATAAAACACCAAAAAGTGAAAAAGCTTTAACCCCTATCAGACAATCAATCACATATGCCAAAATTACGCTCAAACACATATACGATTCAGACTCATAAGGAACCAAATGCTTCATAGTTGCTACAATAGCCGCCATTTTTCCGTATCTGAATAACAAAGCTCCAGCGAAAATAGGAATAAGCCAATAACTAAGACTAAAATAAAAAGGCGTGACAAAAACCATTATTGCGGCAAAGGGGATTAAAAACAGGCAGGAATAATAAAAGAAGTCGCGGCGCGACGGACCTGCGCTGACGGTTCTTTTTTCTGCAAACGACTGTACAGCCCAAAACAATGATGTAAGAACAGCTAATGGCAAAATATATCCCCTCGGTTCTTTCGTTTTTTATAACATTGGCAGAACATTATATAAAATTCAACACAAAATTAGATGAAGATTAAGATGAAGATAAAAATAAAAATCCCAAACCTGCCAGTGTTTTCTGCGAAAACCGGAAGTATAGGATTTAATATAAATGACCCGTACGAGAATCGAACTCGTGTTACTGCCGTGAAAGGGCGGTGTCTTAGCCTCTTGACCAACGGGCCTTATAAATTTCTGAGCGTGCCCAGAATCTGAACGCGTTCATACTGAATTTGTTCAGTATAAATAGCGGAAGTTGGATTTGAACCAACGACCTGTCGGGTATGAACCGAATGCTCTAGCCAACTGAGCTATTCCGCCATAATCACTGAATTTATTCAGTATATTCACATTTACTTAAAAAGAACACTTATATAGTTTATCATAAATTAGAGCATTTGTCAACACCTAATTTTCATTTTTATATATTTTTTTATAACTTAATATTATTATATATATTTCCCGAAATTTAAAATATACAGCATTTCGCCGCTTGTATGTGTTCCGATATGCCGAAATCCCATACGGGTATATAAACTCTGCCCGCGTATATTTGCAAATGACGTCGTCAGCATTACGCCTCCGTATTTATATTCATGCAAATAGTTTGTCAAATGCTGTATAAGCAGTCGTCCCAATCCGTGACCTTTGTATTCCTCTCTGACCGCTATACCCAAAGTAGGCACGCATAAATCCATATCCCATGCAAATATGTATCCTGTCATTATTTCTCTGCCGTCTTCATTTCTGACTGACGACAGAAATCTTACTCTGTCAGGCTCATCGCCGCTTTTATCAAAATATGACAGCGCGTCGTTTTCATTGCCGCTCCCTCTGTTGAAAAATCCGCGGCTCTCCCCGCCCATCTGCCCGAAAAACTCGACAACGAGGTTTTTATCCTCAACCGAAAATTTCCGGATTATATGATTATTTATGTCTACTAACATTTTTCTTTCTCCTTTAAAAAAACTTTTTCAGGTATTCCCCGGCTTCGATATATTCTTCTTTTGTGGATAAATGCTCTAACATAAGAGGGATATTTTCGTCAAGTTTGCGTACTTCTTCAACCAAACATCTGTGGCTGAAATTGCCTTTCCCCGCGATAACCTCGCTCAAGTGAACGGTCATTTCCTGCGAGAGAGTTATATCTTTTACATGAATACTTTTTATATATTTGCCGAGTTTTGAAAAGCAGTCTTTGATAACTTCTTCCGTGCTGTAATATTTCAAGGGACTGTTTATTGTGTTTACTATATCGAGATGCGCGGCAAACTGCTTGCGGTCGATTGCGCGAATCAAATCCAAATAGCTGTCCGCATCGTACGGATACATCCACTGCATCATTTCAAGAGTATAAAACGACCTTTTGGGGTTTACCGAATCTATTATATCTCTTGTTGTTTCGACTATCATATCAAACGCTTTTTTTGTGAAATTTTCTGGGGAATGACCGTCCCACTTATCGCCAAGATTCCCCGCAATATTGACGCAGCATTTCGTGTTGCTTTCATCTGCGATAAATAATTGTTCTTTGCAATGTTCGATTGCTTTTTTTCTTTCTTCGGGATTTAACGACATTGGATTGCACCAAGCTCCGATTTCTGCTAACATAATATCATGTTTTTCAGCCGCGTTTATAAAATCTTTTTTTGTATTCAGTTCGCTGATGCTGTGTATCCAACAGTACGCAGCCCTGTAGCCATATTTTTGATGAAGATAAACCCATTCTTCAGGGGTTCCAATTCCTTCCATTATAGGTCCGCCAAGTCTCATAAAAATTACCCTCTCTTAATTTATTTTTCGTACTTATGTTAATTAGAAAATATTTGTTTTTTTTATATTGTCTAAATTATCTTTAACTTTATTATTTATATAATTCATAATTTTTAAGGCATCCCGTGCTTCAGTTTCTGTTAATTCGAAATAATTATCACCCGGATATCTTGTTTCCCGGTAATAATCAGCGAGTTTAGCCATTTCAAATGCCGTATCTTTATCAAACTTTTCAAAACCTAACTCACAGCACTTTTCGTATAATCGGCGGGGATTATGTGCAGACAAAGCTAATAAATCCGCTTCGCTCCCAAATTCTGAAATATAAGCTTTTAAAGATTTTTCTACGGATTGCTCACACAATTGACCGCACCCGGTATATTCTTTAATGTTATATGCCGAATTTGCCAATTTAGCGTCCCGCTCTGCTATATAAAAGAAACTGCCTATCTTTGCCATAACACAACGCCTTCTTTCTTTATCCAGTAATTAACATCCGACCATTTGTCTGCCGAATTTAACCGCTCCTCGGTTGTATAAACAACATCAATTTTTGTCATGAATTCTGAAACGATCCACGCAACAGATAGCCTGTCTATTTTATCAATATCGGCGCAAACAATAGCCAAATCCACATCGGACATTAGATTGGCGGTACCCTTAGCCTGACTGCCAAAAAGAATCACTTTCCGGCAGTTTTCTGTTTCTTCGACTACAGGTTTGAGTTTTCCCCAAGCGTCTTTAACAATTTGCCTCGTAAAAATTACCCTCCCGATATATTTCTAAAATTTTACATTTTTAATTTTATATCATTCTGCATTGTGCGTATAATTTAATATTTTAATCATGTTCTCACCATCTGAAATATCCGAAGCAACTGTTTCCGCCATCTTTTTGGCAAACGGGCACGGATATCCGATAGGCGTTCCTTTTTGTATGCATGACGCAAATGCAATGGTGTCCGCGCCTCTTTCCAAAAATTCACGCGCTCTCAGAACAGCTTTTTTCCCGGGACAGCCGCCGCAGTTTATAAATCCGATTATTTCGATATCCTCTGTGACATCAGAAAACGCGCCGCCTTTTTCCCGAATCATTCTGAAACATGTCGTTCCCGGACAAAAATCTTCTGTTTGCATACATCTGATAATCCCGACTTTCACTTTATATTCCCCCCTCGCATTATCTTCATTTTACACCTTTTCTCCCATTTTGTCAATACTCAGCCCTTCTATTTTATCCGCACTCATTTTAATTAACTGTATTGACATAAATCGACACGGGTGGTATAATATACACAGAGGAATATAATGGAATATGGAGGTAAAAACTGTGGAATATATAAATTTATCCGAACTTATTGATACAGTTTATAATTGTAAACCAAACGAACGGTTTTGTTTTATTTTAGGCGCAGGTGCGTCTGTGTCGTCCGGGATTCCTACCGGTGCACAAATGGCGACTAAATGGTTAAAGGAACTTGAAGACTTTGGACACGAAAAAACGGAAGACTGGCTCGACGCCCTAAAAGAAGAAGGAAAAAATATTGCGGAAAATCCGGGTATATACTATTCCGAATTGTATGACCGCCGATTTGAAAATCCATTAGACGGATATTTAAGATTACAAAAAGAAATGGAATCAATTACGCCAAGTATAGGATATTATTATCTATCTTGTATTCTCGCAAACACAAAAAATAATCTTGTTATTACGACAAATTTCGATAGTCTTACAGAGGACGCCGTTTATACGTTTACTGGAAGAAAAGCATTAACTATCACTCATGAAGCGTTAGCAAAATATATTTTTATAAAATCCGGCAAAAGGACTAAAATACCAGACAGACCGATTGTTGCAAAAATTCACAGGGATTTATTTCTTCAGCCAAAAAGCAAAGCGGAAGATATAAAAGAATTATCTGAAGAATGGAAAAACGTTTTAAAAGAGATTATGGATATTTGTACGCCTATCATAATCGGATATGGCGGGAACGACGGAAGTCTCATGGGATTTTTAGAGAGCTTAGACGATAACAAAAAAATATACTGGTGTTGCATAAGTAATCCTAATGATAGAATACATAATCTTCTTGAAAAATACGATGGCTATTTAGTTCATATTGAGGATTTCGACAAAACAATGTATTCATTCGGAGTAAAATTCAAGTATAAATTTTCGGAAGAAAAACTTAAAAACGATATAGAAAAACGTGTTCAAAAATACAACATTCAGATTGAAAGTCTTGATCCCGAACGAAATATCGAAGAAGCAAAGCAGTATTTTCAAAACGGAAAAACACATCATTTAAATAAAAAATATTTCGAAGCGATTATAGATTATACAAAAGCTATTTACCTTAACCCCGGTAATGATGCATATTATAATGGGCGCGGCGTCGCTTACTACAACCTTGAAGAATATGATACAGCTCTTATAGACTTTACAAAAGCTATTGAACTTGCCTCAGATAATGCTAAGTATTATTATGATCGTGGCAACACTAACAAATATCTCAAAAAAAATAAAGAAGCAGAATCAGATTTTGCAAAAGCAAAAGAACTTGGCTATACACCTACATAACAAACAAATCTTCCTGCGCGTCGTAATACTCCGTGAATGTCCCCTCAATTTTTTCATAATTGCCGCTCGGCAGGAGTTCGCGGGATTTCACGTTGTCCTTCCAATAACAGTCAAACATTCTTTCAAGCTCGGCTTTTATATCTTCGTGGAATACCGGAAAGGCAATTTCAAGACGCCTCGTGGTATTTCTCGTCATCAAATCCGCCGAACTCATATAAACTTGCGGTTCGCCGCCATTTTTATTGTCTCCGAATATAAATATCCTCGAATGTTCCAGAAACCGTCCCACTATACTTATCACTCTTATGTTGTCAGTTTTGCCCGGTATTCCCGGCAGCAGACAGCATATGCCGCGTATAAGCAAATCTATCTTTACCCCGCTCTGAGAGGCTCTGACTAATTCCTCTATAATATCTTTATCTGTAAGAGAGTTCATTTTTAATCTAATGCGTCCCGTTTTGCCGCTCTCAGTTTTTCGTATCTCTTCGCCTATAAATTTTATTATTTCGCTCTTGAATTGAAAAGGCGCGACTAAAAAGCATGAATAGTCGTCGGTCGGGTCCGAAGTTGTTATGGAGTTGAAAAATTTCATCGCGTCTTTGCCTATCTGCAAATCTGATGTGATAATTCCTATGTCCGTATACAATTTAGCGGTCTTTTCGTTGTAATTGCCTGTTGCTAAATGAGTTATATATGTTATATCGTTTCCGCTTTTTTTTGTGATAAGCGTTATTTTCGAATGTATTTTATATCCCTCCACGCCGTATATGACGTTGCAGCCGGCTTCTTCAAGTCTTTTTGACCAGTTGATGTTGTTTTCCTCGTCGAAGCGCGCCTGAAGTTCAACCACTGCCGTAACGTGTTTTCCGGCTTCTGAAAGACGGCATAGATAATTTATAATCTGCGAGTTTTCGCTGAGCCTGTAGAGGGTTATTTTTACGCTGACTACATCGGGTTCAAATACGGCTTCTTCCAAAAGCTTTAGATACGCTTTAATCGTATGCTTGGGGAAAGACAGGAATATATCTTTCTTATCTTTTTCGACCGTTTCCATAACGGATTTATTCCCGTCGATTTCTTTTGGAAACACAGGATGTATCGGCGTATAGAGCATATCGTCCGAGAGAATTTTGTTGTCTGTTTTGTCTATTTTATTTTTAAGTTCGAATATAAAATTCTGATCCAACGGAACGCACGTAATAAAAGCCTGCTCTTCAAGTATGTTTAATTTCGCGCACAGATATTTTTTCATCGCGTTTAATTTGCTCCTGCTGAACTTGTTCATGGGGCTTTTACTTATTTCAAGTCTGACGGGGGATAGCTTCCCTCTTCTTTTAAGAATATCGTTCATATATGTCCTGTAGTCAATATTCGCGTTGTAACTTTCATAGTCCGAAAAAGATTCTTCAACGGTGATATCCGCATTTCTTGTTATTCTTATTATGAATTTAGACGAGACTTTATGCTTTTTGAAAAGCTCTTTCGCATACTGATATATAACATCTTCGGATAAAATATATTTGTATTCCTGTGCGGATTGCGTATCCTGCGCTGCAGATTTTTTTTTGCCTTTACCGTCTTTCTTGTCTTTAATGTCAAGATTAGCGGGTATTTCTATTATTCTGTCTGTATTTTTATTCTGCGAGATGATTCCGTATGAATTTTTATTTTCGTAATTCAGCTCTAAAATAATATATACGCTTTTGTTGAACAAATGCGGAAACGGGTGTTTTGTATCTATTATCTGAGGCGAGAGCAGCGGCATAATTTCACGTTTGAAATAACTTTTAAGCCATTTCTTCTCGTCTTTGGACAGTTCGCCGAATTTGCAGTATTTTATGCCGTGGGCTTCAAGCTGACGCGAAACGTTCAAAAACATCTTATCGGCTTCGGGATAAAGTTCTTTTGTCATTCTGAAAATTTCTTTAAGCTGCCTTTCCGGACTCCAGCCGGTTTTATTGTCGTTTAACCCAATGTCTTTGAGCAGAGACTTATCATATAGGCTGCCTACCCTAATCATATAAAATTCGTCCAAATTAGAGTGGAAAATAGAGACAAACTTAAATCTCTCAAATAGAGGCACGGAATTATCCCCGGCTTCTTCCAATACTCTTTTGTTGAATTTCAAAAATGACAACTCTCTGTTTATATAATAGTCGTTTGTTTTCATAATAATCACTTACGTTTCTTTTTATATTTCCTTTTTTAGTATATTTTTTATGAGATACCCTTCGCGCACGCCGAACGAGCTTATTTTAATATATTCGCTTTTTACGAATTTCATGATTCGGGTGTATAATATAAGTCCCGGAACGACAGTGTGAATTCTGTCCGGAGCCTCTCTTATAATCTCTTCGGCAAAATTCCTTTTGTTTGAGCAGAACGAATAAAGCATCTTATATAAATCATCTGTTTTGATCATATATCCATTTATGGGAGCAGTTAAACTGTTGCTTTGCAGCCTGTGAATTTTTGCGATTGCCCTCGCTGTCCCGCCGATAAAAAACACCTCGTCGAACTTATCTTTAATCCATGGTATTTTCTCCAATTTTTTGTCGGAGTATTTTATCATTGCCGAAATTTCATCCTTTTGAGGCAGAATTTTCGACACGAATTTTTTTTGAAGCGCAAGGCTCGCAATCGGCTCGCTGGTTAATTTTAAAGGCTCCCCGTTTGAAAAGCTTAAAAATTCTGTGGAGCCTCCGCCCATATCCATTAAAAGTCCTTTTTCGCCCGCAAGATTAAAATATTTTTTAATCCCATAAAAATCGTATAAAGCCTCGTTTTCTCCGCTTATTAAATCGACTTCTATTCCAAGAGAATTTTTTATTTTCATCATAACGTCATCTTTGTTTAAAATCCCTCTCAGACTTGCCGTCGCAAAACACGTAAAACAGTTGCTCAGCACGCTGTCCGAACATCTTTTAAATGACGAAAGTGTGGAAAGCAATTTTTCTATGCCTTCCTCTGCCAAAAGTCCGTCCTCGATAAAATTTATTATTCCGAGCATTTCTTTTTCCGAAAACAGAAGCGCAAAAGTACCATCTTCCTGATTTATATCGTAAACGTTCATTCGAACGGAATTCGAACCGACGTCAACAAGCGCGTGCCTTGTCATTTTTTATAAAATCTCCGTTTCTTTTTTGCCAATTAAATAATTTGTGAACCCGTAGGGGCGCGCATTGCGAATCCGTATAATACATTGCCCGTCGGCGAAACTTGTGCTGTATCGACGGACGGGCGGAGTGCCCGCCCCTACGGTCTTATTCTATTATCCCACTCTTTCGACTGTATAGCCTTCGTCGATTAAAATTTTTACAACGCCGTAATCGCCTATAATATGCGCCGCTCCGACTGCTATGAAATAATCCCCGCCGGAATCTGCGTCGGATAAAAACGACTCTATTTTTTCAGCCATTGCCTTGTTCCTGTCGATAATAAATTTATTGTTATATTCCGTAATAATCGGGTTGTCTGATTCAAGCGAATTTAATCCTAAATAATCAACCAGAGTGGTATCGTCGCCTTTTTTTATCATATCCAGCATCTGCAAAAATTGTTGGTGTACGATACTCGCCTGGTCTTCCGCCGAAACCGCCGCAGACGACGAATCAGACGAGTTTGCGGCGGCATCGGCATCGGTGCTGTTCGTCTGCGGCGACACAAGCGAGTTGAGCAGATATTCTTGCAACTCGGGGGAGAAAGAATCTAACAGATCGACTTGAAATTTCAAACTCTCAAGTGAAATTATATTTTTATTTCCGTCTGCGGCAGCCTCATTCAAAAAGTGCATATCAATGCCCAGAAGCGCGTCTTTTTGAGCAGCCGCCATTGCGTCCGACCCCGTATCTGAACTTGAACCTGATGCTGTCATCATATCGCTGAGCAGCAAATACGCCATCCACGGCTGCAGATAATCATACGTCGTTTCAGGCAGCCCCAGTTTCTGGCATGCATCCGCATATAATTTATAAGTGTCCGCAGAAATCAAATCTTCTATCGTTGTCCCGTCTTTTATAAATCCTTTATCCATCATATATTGCTGATCTTCCTGGCTGACAGCAGAAATATCCGCTTCAACGCCGAGATTTTTCGAACTGGCAAATGCGTCTTCGATTGCTTTGCTCAATGGATAAAGAGAACTGTCCCCGAAGTGTATTGTCCCGAATAAATATACTGTATTTACATCGTTATCGCCCGTGCCCGTAACTTTCCAGCAAAAACCTTTTGAATCAAGACCCAATGCATATGACAGATTTTCATAAACTCTTTTCGCAAACACAATCATTTCCTGAACCGTACAGGTCTGATCAAGCTGATAATCTCCGTCTGCCCTTCCGTTTATAAGCCCGTTCTGCACAAAATAGTCGCACGCTGAAACTGTGTCCATATTGTCGAGTTTAAGCGCCGCGCCGATAATCTTATATAATTCGTCTATAACTTCGCCCCTTGTGACCGCGTCCGGATCTTTGTACTCCGTCTTTTCGTCTGTGCCGAATTTGCTGTTCAGACTGTCGATAACAGCCTGAAATTTTGGCTCGGAAAGAACGCCTCTGAAATTTGAATAAGTCCCTTCGTTTCCCAAACCGTATACATCCTGCGCCATACTGACATCCCAGTAAGCCCATGAACTGTATATATCGGTTGTCGCTGCTCCGGGAGGGGGCGCGTCAGACGCGGATACAACAACATATGCCGAGCTTGTTATTAACATTACCGCTACGATAAGTAAACTCAAAATTTTTTTAATTTTAACATTCTTCATATTTTTCTCCTTTTTCACTTAAAATAAATTTTATATTAACTTTTATTGCTCTTATTATTTTGCCTGGTATTTGCCCGTTTATGTAGGCAACCTCTGCTTGTTCCCATAAATTCACCCACAGGCGAATATGCCGAACATGTTCGGCGGAACTGCGTGAAGCTGCCTATGGCGTTAGCCTTTCATCAGCGGCAGTTTGACGCAGAATTCAGAGCCTTTTTCAAGTTCGCTCTCCACTGAAATCGTCCCGCCGTGTTCGTCCGCAATCACTTTGGCAATGCTTAACCCGAGCCCCAGACCTCCTGTAGCCGCAGTTTTCGCACGGGATTTGTCGATCCTGAAAAATCTCTCGAAGATTTTTTCCTTCATATCCGCGGGGATTCCAACCCCAGTGTCTTTTATATACATATATGCAAAATTGTCGTCTTTTTCAAGCCTTACCGAAATCCCGCCCTCTTTTGTATATTTCATCGCGTTGTCCAATAATATTGTGATAAGCTGCTTCATGCTGAATTCGTTCGCGTATACATGCACGCCTTCAGTTATCTCCGCTTTCCCGTCCGTAAGTTTGTTTTCTTCCAAAAGAAGTTTAAACGAATCATACGTATCTGCCGCAAGTCTGCTTAAATCAATATCTTCTTTGGGGACTTCGTTTTTTGCGTCCGCATGGGATAGCAGAAGCAAATCTTCCGTCATTTTGCCCATCCGTTTGGACTCGTCGTATATATATTTCAGCCATTTCATATTCTCTTCGATAGTCATTTCGGGAGAATCCATAATCATTTCCGCATTTGACCTGATAACCGCAATAGGCGTCCGCAGTTCGTGAGAGGCGTCTGCGACAAATTTTTTCTGTTTCTCCATAGATTCTCTTATAGGCTTTATAGCCTTTCCGGCTAAGAACATACTTATTAAAAATACGCACGCTACCGCTCCGACTAAAAGAAACACTGCCGTATACATATATCTCGACATTGTGCTTTCCCTGTCGGCTCTGTCTATAAACGCGTATATTTTCCCGTCAAGCCTGTCTTCGACGAGAAACGAGAGTTTCAGATCAAATAAATCCACATCGCCCGTGCTTTTATCCAAATCGTCTACTTTTTGTAAGAGAAGCATTAAATTGTCTTTGTTTTGAATAATATTATCTGATACGGCGGTAATTGCGCCCATGACATCCACTTTTACATAAAACAGACTTGCTAAAAGCTCCTCGTTTGAATCTAAAATCGTATATGATTTGTCGTCGTTGTTTTTAATATAGCCCGGCACTTGTGTATTTTCGCTATCGCTTAAAGCTACGCCTCTGTTTAACAGACTTTCTTCCTGCTTTAACAGCTGTGATTTAATGGAAAAATACATGGATATAAATATAACGAGAAGAACCACAGTCAGCGATATAACATTTATCAGCACTAATTGTAATCTCAGCTTTTGCAACATTTTTCACCTTTAAACTTTCGGTTTGCTGTTCAAATTATAAAATCTTTATTTTATAACCTACGCTCCTTTGCGTAACTATTGAGAAACCGCACAAATCCGCTTTTATCTTTTTACGCATATACGAAACAAACACTTCCACAATGTTTACGTCCCCGTCGTTTTCCGGACCCCACAGCTTTTGAAGCATATCTGTTTTTGTGACTGCGAGGTTGTTATTTTTTGCGAGCATTTCCAGAATTCCCGTCTCTTTCAAAGTCAGATTCACAGAATCGCCGTAACCCGGACCGAATTTGAGTTCGCCTTTGCGCGGCAGGAATTTGGACCTGCCTATAACAATTTCCTCGTTTTCCACAACTTCGGAGTTTCTCCTCGCAAGAGCCCTCACTCTTGCCAAAAGCTCCTCGTTTGAAAACGGTTTTATCAGATAGTCGTCCGCGCCCGCGTCGAGGCCTTCGATTTTATCTGCGATAGTATGTTTTGCCGTCAGGAATAAAACAGGGGTTTTCAGGTTGTTTTTTCTTATTTTTTTAAGCACGTCTATTCCGTCCTGTTCGGGCAGCATTCTGTCAAGAATAATAAGGTCGTATACTCCGGTCATCGCTTTTTGTTCGCCCTCTTTGCCGTCGTATGCGGCGTCGGCTTCGTACTTGTTTCTCTTGAAAAGATGTATCAAAGTTTCCGATAGATTTACTTCATCCTCGACAAGCAGTAATCTCATTTCTTTTTCTCCTCCAAAATTTCGTTAAATTCTTTTATTTTTATTCTTTTATATAAATTTATTTATTGCCTTTTTTATGACTTCAATAGCGGCTGGCATTTTTGATTCGTCGAATATGCCGTGCAAAAGCATATCGCCTTTGTAAATTTTTAATTTTCGCAAACAGCTTGTCGGCATTTGCCGACTTCAAACCGCCGGAACATATTCCTACTCTCATGACATATGAAATCCTTTTTTATAACGAAAATTAGTATTATTTAGTAAAGTTTATTTATTTTGTTCAGTGCCAACCTAAAATTCATATTTGCTTCCGCCATGACTTGCTACGACTTGACCGGTTATCCATTTTGCATAAGAGCTATGCAAGAAAAGCGCCAAATCAGCGGCATCATCCGGCGTTCCCCAATGTCCTGACGAAAACGATTTTGCCACGGTTTCATATACTTCTCCGAAACAATAACCTGTGTCGTTCGGTCCCGGGTCTATGCAATTTACCCGTATATTTTTATCCCCAAGTAATTGCGCCGTTCCGCGGGTTAAGCAAATAACAGCGTCTTTTGATACGCTGTAAGCCATTAAACTTGTATCAATATGTTTGTATTGCCCGCTGCTAAAAGTTGTGATTGCATTATCTTTTGTAATATCAACCAAATTAGCGAAAGATTGTATCATCATCATGGCAGCGCGGACATTTACGCTTAGATGAGAATCAATATCTTCCTCTGTCCATTGATCTATTTCCACAGTTGTGCCGTAACAATGGTTCAAAATCAAACCGTCAAGTCCGTTTAATTTTTCCGCGGCTTCTTCCACCGCCTTTACAGCAGTTCCGTGTTTTTCAAAATCCGACGGCGTAACTAATGTTACGTTTAATCCCATATCTTGATATTGCTTTACTAAAATTTCCGTGCCGTTTGGAGTAGCAGAATTATGTTCGCCAGCTGTTAAATCATAAGTTGAATATCCATGAACGGCAACCGCCGCCCCCGCTTCCGCAAACCGTTTGGCAAGCGTAGCGCCGATACCCAAAGGGCGACTTACGCCCGTAATTAAAATCTTTTTTCCATCTAACCTTATTGAAGAATTGTTCATGCTTACCGCCGTTCAAAATACAAATTTCCTCCGCTATTTAATCCTCACTGCCAGTCCTACCGCTATGTTTCCCGACTGCAAATCAATATCAGGATTGAGTTTAATCAGGTCGTCCGCGCTTATTTCCGCCATTTTTGCCAATCCGTCCAAAGTGTCGCCGAAATATGTATAGATAAACTTTGTTTGACTTGTAACCACTGTATTGGGATATGAATCTTTCGTGGGAATTTCTTTTTTCAATGCTTCCCTCAAATTCCAATAATCCATATTATATCCCGGACCGTAATAAATTTTCACCGTCGTGCCGACGCCGCAGTTTACTCTTATCCATTCGGCTTGTCTGGGCCACAATCTGATGCAGCCGTGACTTGCAGGCTGTCCCATCAATTTCATATCCGGCAGGCTTATATATTTATAATCCGGTTTTGTGTACGGCACGCTGTGAAAACAAATCGACGGGGTGATTTGCGTCACGCTGTTCACATAACAGGAAGCATAACTTCTGAATCTTACCCACTCGCCCGTGCCGTCCGGATCATAGGGCTTGTCTATTGGCCACAGCTTTGTAGTAAACGTGCCTGTCGGCGTAGGCGTCGAATCCTTTCCGGGGGAGCAGAGAAAAACGTGTTCGGTAGGGACGTATGCCTGCGAATCTGAGTCCCACTCGTCAATAAAAACAAGGTTTTCCGTCAGATCAACCCTGATTTGGTATTTCGCGTGCACTTTATCAGTCTGCGCGGCTTCCACAGGCTGCATATACGGAAACATAACCAACGTCATAAATATGATAATAACTGCCGAAATAAGTGATTTTACTATTCTACGCATAACCAAATAACCTCCCATTTGATATAATTAATTTAATTTCAGCTAATCATTTACCCCAGATTTGATATTCTCCCGACTGCCGTAGCGTTTACTGCGGTATTGAGCAAAAATCCGGAATTGCCACGCAGTTTCGCGTTGTTTTCCACAACTTTTGACTTGACTGTTATATTTCCGACTGCTCCGCGCCGTATCGCTTCTTCATACGCATATTTTTCAGCTTCGGCTGTCGCAAACTCTATGGCTTTGGCATAATCCGTCCCGTGCAGATTTCCGGACTTGCCGAAAACTATATATTCTTCAAGACCGCCGGAACCGTAAACCGGTTTGACTTCTATATCACATGAAACCGTTATGTTCCCCATGACCGCGCCTACGGCGTTCGCAACGCCCGCATTTCCTGGGATAACGCACTTTACTCCGAGGCGTTTTGCAACGTCCGGCAGAAATATATGAATCGGAGCGCCTACTCCGACAATTGATAACGGCGTGCTTATATTTACCGAAAAATCCGGAATATCGTTTTCCCAGCTGTGCTTAAACAGATTATATAAATCGCGCGTAAGGGGATAGTTATGTATATTGTCAACCCTGTATACGTTTGTATAATCTTCGGGTTTATTATGCTCCCACAGTATGCGCAGTATATTAATATACAGTTTTTGTTTAATCTCATCGTATATTTTATCGCAAAATTCAGCTTCTGTCAAATCAACGCATCTCGACATATATTTCACAGTCAGTTTCGCGGCTTCGGGACCATACGCATTATAATCGCCTTTTATGCACATTATATCAGTCGGGGTAAGCCCGCACCTGATTATAATTCCCTCTCGCTCTAAGCGTGCAAAATTTAATTTATATACGTCGCTGTCCATTTTTTCCGCCGCTTCGCTGTATATAAGCGGCGATTTTTTTAGCAGGCGGCAGAATCTTCTTTCTTCATCTGTGTAATAATTATTAATTTCTTCCGAAATATCTTTTAAAAGATAAAAGAATTCATGCAATAAATACGTGTGTATTTTGTCAGACTCCGCAAGTTCCCGTAATTTTTCCACGATTTCAGGATATTCATTGGAGATTATTGAAATCGGAACCACTCTTGTTGAATCAAGATATAAAACGTGATTTTTGTCGTATCTTACTGCGCTGTCTCCTCCGAGTCCGAATGTATCGATATATATGCCTTTTACAAACGTTCTCCATTTGCCGATATTTATCCCGTCATTTGATTTTAACGGCGTTCCGTCTTTGACTATCGCGATATCCGTGGTTGTGCCTCCCATATCTACGACGAGGCAGTTTTCCTCGCCGCTCAGGGCAATACCGCCCATAACGCTCGCGCACGGTCCGCATAAAAGAGTTTCGACCGGACGCACAGCCGTGAAGTTCTCAGACATCAGACTGCCGTCGCTGCGCACTAAAACAACCGGCGCGTTTATGTTATATTTATTCAAAGACTGTTTTATCGCGTCGATGAAATCGCATATGATAGGAATTAACCGTGCGTTCAGGAGAGCTGATGAGCCTCTTTTTACAGAATTTAAATCGTCGAACAGTTCGCTCCCGCATATAACCTGCTTGTCAAATTTATCGGAATTTAATATTATATCTTTTGCTTTTTTTTCAAATACTGCTCCGTTATTCATCGCATGGATATCGACTATTCCTACAGAATCCGCGTCTGAGAGGAAATCAAATATTTCTTTTGAAAATTTATCCCAGTCGGGATATGTGATTATATCCCCATTGTGTTTGCCGTTATAATCCAGAAAGTATATCTCGTCGGCGTCCGGCAGTCCGTAATTTGACCCTACGTCGCATACTACGTTTTTATCCACGCCGATAAAAATCAGTTTGGCGCGTCCGCCTTTGTTTTCAACGCAGGCATTAGTCGCAAGAGTAGTCGAGAGCGAAACTATTTCTATCTTATTTAAATCCGTGTTATCCTGCTCTGCAATTTTGCCGAGAGAGTTTGATATTCCGACAGACAAATTTTCATGAGTTGTAAGGGATTTTGCCGAACATAAAATTTTCTTTGAATCAAAGTCGTATATAACAGCGTCTGTATAGGTTCCTCCGGTATCGATTCCTAATCCGTACATTTTTATATTATTCCTTAAATAAAATTTAAAAGCTTTATAAATTTAATAAATTTATAAACAAGCATAGATAGTTTACCATTTTACGCGAATTTTGTCAATTACTTACGTTAAATATTAACAAATATTTTTCAGAAAACATTAACAATATTTTATTAAGATGATTTTCGCTGTATTTCTATTTTATTGAATTCACGACCGCCGCCGTTTCATACAGCATAACGCCGCTCAGTTGCACAGTCAAATCAACGCTTGTTTTGTCTTTAGGAGCTTTGCTCCATAACCTGCCGTATAATCCGCCGCTGTTTGTGCCCTGTGAGCGCAGTATATCGACGTTATTATTGAGCGTATCTTTTATTAAAATAAAATCGGGTTTGACTTCATACAATTCAGCCAGATAACGTATAAGTATGCCTTTGAACAGCCCGCCGTCTCCCGCGCCTTCGTCTGCAAAACAGCCGTTTTTGACGAATTTGTCAAGCGCAAATCCGGCTGTTTTAACCGCTTTGTCAAGATAAGACCGGTCCTGTGTGATTTTATACAGTTCCACAGCCGCGCCGATATATACTCCATGACAGTATGTAAAACACCAGTCTTTGTCGATTTTACCGTCGCCCTGACGGTTTATACCATCCCACACCTGACCGGTTTGCCGATCTATAAGATTCTCGTCCTCAAAGGCGAATATCTTTTTTGCCCATGTTAAATACACTTCGTTGCCGGTCGTGTTATATAATCTCGCCGCGAGAATAGCCGCGGGAGCGTTTGCAGGCGTATTCTTGTAGTCGCGCTGTTCTTTCCGCCACGCTATCCCCCCGCCCATTGTGTCGTTCCAGCCTGTCGTAATATCTGCCCATAAATCCTCGACGTAACTTATATATTTTCTTTCGCCGGTTATATCGTACAGTCTTAAAAGTGCAAGAGCCATCCATTCCATATCGTCGTAATAGCCGTTGATAATTTTTCCGCCGTTCTTTTTAACCACGGTCGTCAGGACTTTATCCGCGTATTCTTTATATTTTTCGTCGCCGGTTCTGATATACGCGTCTGTGAGAACGTCGATAGCGTGAGCCATCCACCAGTAGTTTAACCCGCCGGACGTACTATTCGGATATTTATCAAAAAATATATTCCCGTTGTCGTTCCAGTAGTTTTTTAATAGATTTGCCTGCGCGTCGTCCGCGTACTGATAGTATGCCGACGTTTTATCAAAAGTTATATCTGTTATATTTGCCATAGTAGTAGTTTCCTCCGTTATATTTGTTGTGTTTGGCACTCGTTTCACTTCTCCGAGTTCGTTGGTTATATCAGTATAACCGTCATTGTCAGCAAGACCACATGGAGTATGAACATTAATAGAAATTAATATTGCAATCAAAATTGCACCGACAATTATAACTGCGCTTATCAGCAATATAGGTGTTTTCCACTTTGAGTTCATCATAAAATCAGCTCCATTTTTCTGCTGCGCGTGGACATTCCGCACTTCTCGTAAAATTTCATCGCGCTTTGGTTGAATTCCCAGACGTTCAAATCCATACAATAACAGTCCTGCTCTGTCGCGTTCTTTCTGCAATGTTCAAACAACAGCGTGCCTATGCCGCTATGTCGGTATTTTTCATCGACGCATATATCGTCGATATAAAACGACTTAAAATTATTATATACTTTGTGATTCTCATAATTTATAATTTCGCATATAGCATACCCCACGACGGCACCGTCCCCGTATGACGTATCGACTGCGACGAATAACGGTTTTTCCGGGCTTTTCATAATTTCATTCAAATAATCCCGGTCAAATTTTATCAAATCATATCTGAACATATCCGGACGACCGTCGCAGTGAAGTTTTCTTATCTGTTTTAGAAGGTCTATTATTCTGTCGATATCTCCGATAACAGCTGTTCTTACTTTTATATTCTTTATATCAGGCATTGCGCTTTACCCCGCCTATCTTTTTTTATTAATATTTTAACATTTTCATGTTAAAAATTCTATGTTATTATTTAAAATAATAATCATAGCTTAAAATAATCCTGAAAGGTAATATTATGAGCAACATCACAAACGCAATTTTAAGCGCGGACGAAACTTTTTTAATCACACTGTCAAACAAGGGAATATATAACAGAGCGTTGAAAGAATATGAAACGTCCGTGTCAAATATAGAAGTCGCCGACAATACAGTTAAAGCTGAATTTTCGGACGGCACATTTACTACTATAACCGATTCGATTCAAAATCATAAATGCACATGCCCGTCAAGAACGGTGTGCAAACATCTTGTAATGGCGGTTATCGCCGTGCAAAATAAACTTAAACAAGAGACTGATAGTGCGGTAGAGGCGAACATTGTTCGCCCGGATACCAGCGCAGATATTCCCGATTTTGATTTTGTCGCGGAAATAACCCCGCAGCAGCTCGAAAAGCTCGCGTCAAAAAAAATATATACAGAGGCTTTATTTAATATAAAAACCGGCTCGAAAGCCGAAATCGAAATATCCTCCGTTTTATCCGTGACCGCCGCCCACAACCAAATAACCCAGACCGTGCGTTTTCTTCCCGCAAACAATAATCTGAAAACTTCAACAGACCTTGCAAACTGGGCGAATACTTCCGTCTGCACCTGCAAATCCTCTAATTTCTGCGCGCATAAAACGTCGGGCGTCTTGCATTTTATACTTCATAAAAAAGGCGAAGCCGAGTTTAACCAAAAGTTTTTCCCTGAGAGCTCCAGCGAAGCAAGCATCGAGTTCGGCGCATATGTTATACCGTATATAAAACAATTTGCAGCCGATATTTTTTCAAGCGGACTTGCGAGAAATTCAGATGCCGTATCGCAAAGATTTTTACAGCTTTCGACGATATGCCACAGCCAGAATTTGGCGAATATGGAGCGTTCCTGCGACAGAATAGCCGGACAATACGAACTGTTTGAAAAGAAAAGCGCGATTTTTTCTGTAAACAATCTTATGAGCGAACTGTGCAGTTTAATTTTACAGTGCGACACTTTAGAGAAATTAAATACCAGCGCAACGGGGAAAAATACAGCAAATATAGTCGGGGTATTCAGGGAGCAGTATAATCAAATCCCGCCTGCCGATTTTTACGGTCTCGGAGCGTATCAATGGCACTCTATGAGCGGGTATACAGGAGTGACGGCGATATTCTATTCGCCGGAATTATCGGATTTCGCAGTATATACGACCGCCATGCCCGACGCAAACAAACCGGACGCAATTCAGATGTACAATAGTCCCGCCCCGTGGGGAATAGCCACGAAATTGAGCGAAATAACGGATATAAATTTTACTTTAAAAAACGCTAAGATAAACTCCAGAAACAACATATCGTCGTCTGCCGAAACTACCGCGCACATCAACGGCAAAACGAATATATTCGACGCAAAACTGTCAAAAATCAGATACGATAACTTTACGTCGCTTGTTGAAAATTTATGGGAAAAATACGACGGCGGCGAAAATCAGAATCAAAATCAGCCGAGAAGTCTTACAGCTTTGATTTTCCCGAAAAAATACGATAAAGCGAATTTCAACTCAATCACGCAGATATATTCTTTTGCAGTCTATGACAAAGACGGCAGGAAAATAAATATATCCGTAAAATACGAGCCTGCGACAAATCTGTTGATTGAAAACCTGAAAAAACTTGAAAACAGGAAATTACTCTACGGTCCGATTCTGTTGCGGGTTTATATAGAAAACGGGAAACTGAAAGCGTTCCCCATAGCTTTATATGTCGATTATATCAACGAAGAAGAATTTATATCAAACGGTAAATTGGAATTGGAAGTGGTAAATTTAAGTCTGGACGATTTAGATAAGATAGATAAAAAGGGCAAAAAAGATAAAAATGCAAACAAAGGCTCAAAATATTTTAACTGGTGAGGATAAATCTATTTTGAATTATTGTAGGGGCAACCCTTGCGGTTGCCCTTAGATTACAGCAAATTTTGTAGGTTTAGGGCAACCGCAAGGGTTGCCCCTACGGATAAAATTGTGAAACGGAGATTATAATTTTATGGATAATATAACAGTAAGCAATACAGATTGCGCACACATTCGGTCAATTTTAAATGATGGGAAATTTGAATTGACGTCGGCATATGAGCGCGGACTTTTCAACGCAAGTCAATTTTATGAAAATTTTAAACGTCTGTCCGATAAATTCGCCGAATGCGGATTGGAATACGGCGCGGAAAAATTCAGGGAATTATTTGAAATTACAGCCGCGTCGAGATTTGAGGCAAAATGGCAGACAGCCACGGCTGTTTTAAAAATAGCCGAAATCTGGAATTATGTAGACCTCTGCATGGACAGATTGAATTTTTACGAGATACTCGACGAAATGAACGCGGATATTGATTAATATACGGGGATCTGTATGTAGGGGCAGGAAAACCCCGCCCCTACGCATTTTTTCAACTCCCCGAATTGCTGCTGAATACTGCGATTGTTTTGTCAAGACCGCTCTGCATTTTATCTTTCGTTGCGTCTAAAACTGAGGTAAACGGCTGATTTTTATACATGCTGTCAAGCAGTTTTGTATAGTTTCCGCCCCAGTCGTATATCGGACCGAAATCGTAACTCGCGTTTTCGCAGATTATGTCGAGCATTTGCGCAGAATAATCGTCTCTCGTGAACTTCGTTTTAAGCGTGACGTCGTACTCCGCCGGAGTTGACGTGTATTTCCCGACGGCGGCAAGAGCTTCAACTATCATTCCCGTTCTGCCTACGTCTTCGTTTGTCTTGGGAATCGCCACGGCGACCGCTCCCCACGGATTGCAGTACGAATAATAACTGTCTTGATTTTCGTCGAATTTTGGCATCGGCAATATCCCGTAATCGTAATTCAAATCTCTGAACAGCGCCAGATTGCCGGTGGTCTGACCTAAAATCAATACTCTGCCATCTTTGAACGGAGGCCCTTCTGTATACGACGTATATGTCGGGTCAACGTGAGCGTCGTTTGTCGATAACAACTGCGAGAGTTTGTCTATAACGTTAAGGCTTTTTTCACTGCCTATTTCAATATACGGGTTGCCGTCTTTTATTGCAATCATGTTTTCCCCGCAGCCTCTGTACATACTGAACGCCGTCATTCCCTCGCACATAAGTCCGTAAAAGTCGTTCATGTCAAATTTGCCGTCGCCGTTTACATCTTTTCCTTTATCCTTGATTATCTGACTCAGAGCGTCAATAGTCCATTTGCCGTCCAAAACCTGCTGATAAGGATATTCAAGCCCGTAATCTTGAAACAACTGCTTGTTGAACATCAGAAGATACGGCGACAAAGTGAATCTTGGGGTTATATCCCCGGTCGGGAAATAGAATTTGCCGTCGATAGTCAAATCCCTTGTCGCGTATTTGCTCCACCATGGTTTGGACAAATCGACGTTAGGCACGGTATTAAAATCATATATGGCTCCCGTTTGCGCCAAAGCGCATGTCACATTCTGAAAGTCTCCGATAACAATATCAAAAGAATTGTCGCCTGCCATAACGGATTTTTTTGCTTTGTTAGTCATTTGTGTTACGTCGTCTATTATAGTGTACGTGATTTTTATATTATATTTGTCCTCAATCAGACGGTCTCTTGTATAAAGAGCGTCGTTGATGGGTTCGCCGTTTTGTTCTGTTTCAGGAGCCTGTCTTATTTCCAAAGTTGAGTTAGGGCGGTTTGACGTCCAGAACTTAAATTCATATCCTCCGTAATCGGCGTCAGGCAGAGACGCCAATACAGAAGTTGCGTCGACCGCCGCCGTCGTAGTTTCCGCGCTACTGTCAGCCGCGCCGCCGCCCGTGTTTGAATCTGACGGCGTATTATTGGCATTGCCGCCGTTATTATTGCTTGAACAGGAAAATAATCCGAACAGAATAAATACAGCAATCATAAGCGCAAATATCCTTGAAAATCTTATTTTCTGCATTTTAAAATAATCCCCCCACGCGTATAATATTTTATATTTTTTTGATTATTTATTATATTTCGCCTTTTGTTCATTTACCATTTTCATAATAGACGGAACTTCTTCTTCCATCAATTCTTTGAAAAAGTCTGTATAATTATATGTCAAATCCTCAATCGGACGCTCTTTTATGCCTTTTATATAGCCTTTGATTAAATCAAAATCTTTTTCATAACAGTGCATAGAGTTCGACCGATGAGTATATGTGCCGACTTCCACGCCCAACTCCTCCGCGATTTTTTCCTGCAGACGTATCAAAGCAAATGCGTTGTAAAAAAACGCTTCGGCCAAATCGTTGCTTCTGAATAAAATCTTGCAGTGAAGTGCGCGGCTTCCGTCCGCAGTATCGCGCATAAAATACTGTATCGATTGTAAACAAGCCGGGTCGTCGTTTGACGAATCCACTTTAAAGTCCCTGATATTCATGATTGCCCTGCGCGAATATGGATTGCGTTTCAGCTCCGATATAATAAACGGCACCTGATACGCATACCTGTCGTGATATGTATACTCCCATACGTTTTCAGCCGCGCTTATCATAAAATCCAATATGCCGTCTAAAATTTCAAGCTCGTACTGCTTGATTTCATGCGCTCCGCCGATAATAAGACGGCTTACGCGCGGCTCTGCGAGAGGTTCCTCGACGCACACAGTTATACTCGCTTCTTTTTGCAGCTGTTTGTAATCGGGACAATCGACGATTTCGCCGTTTTCATAGAGTTCTGTCAATGCTTTGTGATACGCTTCGGGCAGGGTTTTCCCCGTGACAAAAATTTCTTTCATAATAAAATTATATAATATTACCTTTCAATAAAAATAATTTATTGTAGGGGCGCGCAATGCGCGTCCGTGACCCGGTAACGTCTTTACGGACGCGCATTGCGCGCCCCTACAGAAAGGGCGGATACTGAACTCTGCTCAGTGTTGCCGCCCCTACAATTTCGTTTTGGTTTCTTTATTTTATTGTGACAGTTGCGCCTGTTTTGTGTGAGATATACGCGTTTTCGAGAAGCTCCGCAAGCCCGATTGCATCTTTTATGCCGAACACAACCGGATCGCCTTTCTCTATGGCATTAAACCACGTCTGCATCGGAGACGGCAGACCTTTCGGCAGTTTTGTAACTTCGATAAATCCGTCGCGTAACTTTCTCGTTTCGGGAGTCGACAATCTGACTTGATTGTCCGTAGCGAGAAGCATACCATCTGTCCCGTAAATTTCAAACGCCCACGGAGAAACAGGCGTTACAAAACTTGTTTCGACCATTGCGATAATTTTGTTCTTGAACTCTATAACGTTTACGGCGTTGTCCTCTATACCGTTGTCGATCGCTTTTTTTGTCGTGGCGTTATATATAGACGTTATTCTCGCGGGCGCGCCCAAGAGATAGTTTGCAATATACATCGGGTGACAGCCCAAGTCCATCATTGCGCCGCCGCAGGCGTCCTTTTCGATATACCAGTAGTCCGGAAGCCAGTTTCCGCTTGCGCCGTTGTGCGCGTTCCTGAATCTCGCGGTGTTTACCTGTCCCAACACGCCGGAATCTATCACCTGTTTAGCGTATAAGACAACCGGAGACGTTCTCTGCGGGAAAGAAATTGTGAATATAACTTTGTTTTTCTCGATTGCCTTCTCTATTTCGAGAGCTTCTTTTTTTGTGGGTGCGACGGTTTTTTCGGTGTAAATATGTTTCTTAGCATTGGCGGCGGCTATCATAACATCTTTGTGTTTTGACTTTTCTGTATCGACTACGACAGCGTCTATATCGCTTCTCGCTAGAACTTTTGCCAAATCTTTTTCATAGTCGCATCCGAGTTCTTTCGCCCAAGCCGAGCCTCTGTTTTCGTCCTCGTCCCAGACGACGGGAATCTCATGTCCGGAATTTTTTACTTCATTTGCGTAACCGCCTGCATGAACGTGCCATTTACTGAGCATTGCCACTTTAAGCATAATTTTATCCTCGCTTTATTTATAAATTTTATAATTTATATGGATTTTTAGATATTTATAGATTACAGTAACTATATCATAAATATATATAAATTTTGTGAAATTTTATTAATTTTGATATGAAATTTATAAATTATTCCGCCGCCTTGAAATTATATACCGGCGTGATTGTCTTGTAAATCTCGACTGTGCCGCCGATGTGTTTTATAATTTCCTCCATGGGTTTATATGCCATAGGAGCTTCGTCAATCGTGGAGTTTGATATCGTTGTCGAATATATGCCGTCCATCTGTTTTCTGAACTCGCTTAAAATCAGGCTGTGTTTTGCCTCGCTCCGGCTCATAATACGCCCCGCGCCGTGCGGAGCGGAAAAATTCCAGTCAGGATTACCTTTGCCTATGCAGATTAGACTGCCGTCGCGCATGTTCATGGGAATCAACAGTTTTTCGCCGTCTTTTGCCGAAACCGCGCCTTTGCGCAGTATCATTGTCTCAGTTTCGATATAGTTGTGCACGGTCATAAACTGTTCGATTATATCAAACTTCATCTTTTTGCGGATTTCCTCGACCATCGCTTTTCTGTTTATATCCGCGAATTTCTGCACGATTTTCATGTCGTGAATATAATCGTCGAATAAATAATCTTCGGCATATGCGAGAGCTTTCGGAATACTTGTCAGCTCGTTCAGCTTCGATTCTTCGAGAGCCTGTTGAATATCTTTATCTCTGCCTTGTCTTTTTAACTCTTTTATAAGCTCGTCAATATCTTTTTTTGAATTTTTGTTTAAACGTCTGTATGCCTCGTTCTGATAATAAGTCGCGACTTCTGTACCGAGATGACGGCTGCCCGAATGTACGACAAAATATAAAATCCCGTCACTGTCTTTGTCAGCTTCGATAAAATGATTGCCGCCGCCGAGAGTGCCGATACTTCTTCTCGCCCTGTCAAGATTTACCTGACGCTTGCATTTCAGTTCATCCAGCTCGATTAAATCATTGAATTTATGCTCCCTGCTGCGGATTTCAAAACCGCAGGGGATATTTTCATTTATTGCCTTGTCTAATTCCGGCAGATTTATGCGTTTGTTGTCAAGACGTACGACTTCCATTCCGCAACCTATGTCAACACCGACAAGATTTGGCACAACTTTGTCCCGGATTGTCATAGTTGTGCCGATAGTACAGCCCGCGCCCGCGTGAACGTCGGGCATAATCCTGATTTTCGCACCTTTTGTGAATTCCTGATTGCATAACTGCATAATCTGGCTGTAAGCCGTGTTTTCCATTGTTTCGTAATCGCTGAAAACGATGGCTTCGTTATATTTTCCTGTTATTGTATACATGTTTTTACCTCATATATTATTAGTATAATATTATCTTTATGTTAAAGCGAGGTGGTTTCGCCCAAGCCCTCTTTCAAAGAGGGCTTGGGCACTGTCACCTGCGTTCTCTCACGTCCGACAATCCGAGCAAATAGTCGGCAGATACATTGAAATATAGACAGAATTTAATTAGATTATCTATAGTAGGTTTAGTTTTGCCATATTCATAACTTTGATAATGACTGGTTGATATTCCAATGTTACTAGATAATTGTTTTTGAGAAATATTTTTTTCTATGCGCAGGTCTTTTAATATTTCGTGAAATGTTTTCATAAAATAAATTTCTCCAAAAAATAAAAAATTTTTATAAAAACTCCTTGACAACCTAAATATAGTGTGATATAATATACGCATACAAACCTAAATATAGGGTATAAGGAGATATAACTCATGGAAATCAACATAAAAGAGATATTTGAACGCGCGAATATGCACCAGATACGCGAGTTTCTGGTATCTGGTCTTGAACTTGACGGCGAACTCGATAAACGTTCATACAGCGAGCGTTTGGAAGAGGGAAGTCTGCATATAGTCAACAGAATTAAAAATACTGCAAAAGACGAGGCAGAACTCGACAGAGTTTATTCGGAATTTACCGACGCAACAGACGAGTATATGCAGGTTTTCCTCGAGATAGGCATGAAAGTCGGCGCAAGGTTGTTAGCTCAAATGTTGTTTCAGGACGATTATGATAAATAGATAAGTCCGGAAACCCCGATTTACGTAGGGGCGGATGGTAATCCGCCCGTGATTTTACGGGACGATTACCATCGTCCCCTACAGTTTCCGGACAGATCTAATAATTCACAGCCCAAATAATTTTTCCGCATTGGCATATAATATTTTCTCCGTTAAATTGTAGTTTAAACGCAACTTATCAATATATTCGCACTCTGTTTTCGCCGTGCTTACGGGATAATCCGTGCCGAATAAAATTCTCTCCGGGTCGTAATTTATTATAATCTCTCGCGCACGTTCGAGCGGCATTGCCCACGATGTGCTCGACGTGTCGATATATATGTTCTTATCCCTGTATATTTTCTCAAACGTTTCCCACCGTTGATAACCGCCCAAATGCGCGGCGATTATCTCCAATCTTGGGAATAACTTCTTTATTTTCACTATTTTTTCAGGCAGGGAATAATCGTATCTGCTGTCGCCCGCGTGAAAATACATGATTCCGCACCCCTGAAGCGTCTCATACAACGGCATAAGTTTTTCTGAATCAATATCGATTTGCTGAATATCCGGGTGGATTTTTACTCCCTTGAATCCCATCGCGAGAGTTCTGTCAACCTCGCCGGCTTTGTCCGCAAAATCATGGTGCATTGCGGTAAAACATACGATTTTCATGCTTTCATCCGAATATTTAATTTTTACTTCGTCAAGCCAGTTATTTATTTTGATTACCTGCTCCGGCGAAGTTGCGACTGAAAACAGCGCGAATCCCGACGAGCCGCTTTCTTTTTCGGATTTAATCAGAGCATCCACAGTTCCCGCATTATGTACTGTGAACTCGTAGAATTTCCCCAGATTTATACACGCCTTTTCCGCAATGTCATCGGGATACGCGTGCGTGTGCGCGTCAAATATTTTCATTATTTTGATTTTACCTTTCTATCTGTATCTATCACCCATCTGTCATAATATATCAATCGAAAAAATATGGGCGTAATTTTTATATTCTTCGTCGGATTTTCCAGTAGTTTTTACAGGGATTATCACAATTTCTTTCGCGCCGTTTATTTTTTCATCGAACATAACGTTTACAAACCTCTGATAATTACCCCTCACCGACGCGATATTTTTTCGCACACCGTTTGCGAAAACCGCGTATATGTCAATATCCGAAACCAACGTTTCAGGCAATTCTATTCCGTCGAAATCAACCGTCCTGTTTGACATCATATTGTGAGTGAGCGCGCTCCAGCCGTTATTTTCGGGATTTGCATATTTCACAGTTTTTCTGTCTAAATCGCTGTCGAATACGAAACGTATACCGTTTACCGTTTGCAGGCTGTCAAACATAAACTTAATTTCTTCTCCGAGCTTGATATATGCCCCGTTATCGTCGAAGTCCGTGATGTTCAGATTATCCAAACTTTTAGGCGTAGGTCTGTCGAAACCGTTGCGTAGGACTTCAAACTTTCCGTCCAGCTTTGCGGTTTTCGTCAAATCCGTGACTTCGCGTTTTATGTACGGCAAAAAACTGTCGTTATATTGGAGTATATTCTGCAACTCTTTCAGGAGCTTTTTATTTTGATATATTTCTCTTGGGGACGCGCTATTTTTGATCGCGACATATGCCGCAGTTCCCGCCGCCTGACCCAATAGCGCGCACGTCGCCATAACCCGTGTGGAACTTAATGCAGAGTGCGTCACGCTTATATTGCGCCCCGCAAAGAACAGATTTGCGATATTCCTCGAGTATATGCACCTATACGCTATACCGTAAGGGGACGGCGCGGAATGGTATATTGTAGGCTGGTCCGGGGACAAAAATCCACCCGGATTATGGTCGTCCATAGTCCAGCCGCCGTAGGCGATTATATCCTCAAATTTGCCTCCGCTTCTTACGTCGTTCTGAGTCATGATATAATCCCCGACATACCGCAGACTCTCGCGTTTGCCCGGCAAAAATCCTAACCAGTCTAATTCCCAGACATCCGAGTTCGGATAATCGCCGCTGTTTTTGATATAATCCCATATGCCGAACGCCGTTTTCAGCAGTTCGTCGCGCAGAATCTCAGTGTCTTTTATACTGTCGTCCATGCCGCCGAGCTCTATATACCAGAAATTTTCGTCGTTAAGATTTTTATTCGGCGTTCTGTACGGCAAATCGTCTTTCGTGTATTTATACGCGCGTTTCGGCGGGGTAAACTTGGATTTTCTGCCAGTGTTTCTGATTTGCAATAAACACGACATACCCATTGTGTGTTTGTCCGCAATCTGCGGCGCAATATTCTCGCCAAATTCGCCTGAAGCTTCCCTGCCCTTTCTGTACTCAGCGCCGGTTAAATCGGCGAGTACGCTGTCGCCGGAGCAGTCGCAGAAATATTTCGCGTTTACAATATGATGCGTCTGTGTAGTCGATTGATAGCCTTCAACAGATTTTATAACTCCGTTCTCCATTTCCGCTTCATAACACACGCAGTTCAGCAGAATTTCTATATTTTTTTCGGCGGCGACTTTTTCATACAGAACAGAATCCCATAAAGAATAATTGCGCATTGGATTTATATAAAAATTTTCGAGCGTAAATTCTTCGACAAGTCCGGTTTCTCTGTTATTTTCGCCGTGCGCGCCGCAAATCCACATTCTTATTTCGCTTGACGCGTTTCCGCCGAACATGGGTCTGTCCTGCATTATGACGACTTTTAATCCGAGACGCGCCGCCGAAATTGCGGCACATATGCCGGAAAGTCCGCCGCCGACTACGCATAAATCCGCATTATGCTGTATTGTGTTATTATTTGACATAACTTTAATACCCCTCTTATAAATCAATAATCCTCGCGATATTTTCCGCTGTTCTCCGCAAATCCTCAAAACATGTCTGTTTTATTTCACCGAAACTTGTATAAACCCCCGAGCATGCGCTGAAAACCGCCTGTATTCCCAAATCATAGATTTCATCGCCGTACTCGCGCGTGTCGCCCGCTATGACTATCACGGGCTTATTTTGTTTTTTCGCCCTTTTAGCAATCCCGGACACGGCTTTTCCGCGCAAACTCTGCGAATCGAATTTCCCCTCGCCGGTGATAATCAAATCTGCGTCTTTTATAATTTCGTCAAATCCCGCCGTATCTAAAATTATATCAATTCCCGGACAGATTTTACAATTAATAAAATCAGGAAAACTTAAAAGCGACGCTAAAACTCCGCCTGCGGCTCCCGTTCCGGGAATATTCCTGACTTCTTTGTCCGTATGTTCAAACAATATATCGGCGTATCGCGACAGGTTTTCGTCCAATATTTTTACTGTATTTTTGTCCGCGCCTTTCTGCGGTCCGAAGATATACGACGCTCCATTTTGTCCGCATAATATATTATCGACATCGCAAGCGACTACAAATTCTGCAGATTTCAAACGGTTGTCAAGTCCCGTATCGTCAATATACTTTAAATTGCGAAGTCCTCTGTTTGACGGCATTATGTCGCGCATATTCACGTCAAGAAATTTCACGCCCAACGCTGTTGCAATGCCGATTCCGCCGTCATTCGTCGCGCTCCCGCCAAGTCCCAGAATAATTTTTGTACAGCCTTTATCTAAAGCGTCTTTTATCAGAAGTCCGGTTCCGAAAGTCGAAGCGTCGAGCGGATTTTTTCTGTCCTCAATCAAAGGCAGACCCGAAGCCGCCGCCATTTCTATTACGGCGGTTTTTCGGTCTTTCAATATACAATAAAAAGAATCTATATCCTCAAACAGAGGATTTTTTACCTTGACAAATACTTTTTCCCCGCCGACTGCGTATAAAAACGCATCGACTGTTCCCTCGCCTCCGTCGGCTATCGGGATTTTCACAGTTTCAACGTCGGGCTTTATCGTTCTGAATGCTTTATCCATTATGTCGCAGACTTCTATTGAACTCATCGTCCCTTTGAACGAATCAGGAGCAAACACAATTTTTTTCATTTTTACCACTTTACCACCCAAATATTGAAAACGGTATATCAGCTTTATAATTATTTATCGCAGCCCGTATATAATCTATTGTATTATCAGGGAGTTTATCTATATCAACCCAAATTAATTCATCACATTTATCAGGCTCCATTATCGAAATATTCCCAATCCAGTTATCACAAACAAAAAAATAATCAATTCTTTCTTCATCTATCTTTTTTCTGTGCATAACCTGAACGATTTTAAGATTGTTCAATAAAATGTCTACCCCTGCTTCTTCTTTAGCTTCCCGAATCATGGCGGCGCACACATCTTCGCCGCCGTCAATATGTCCGGCAACAACACTATAATTCCCATCTTCATAGCCAGTATTGAATCGCCTTAATAGCAAAATTTTATTATCTTTTCGCAAGAATAAATGTACAGCTACAGGGAAAGTCATTCGAGCCAAAGTAATCACTCCTTTTAAAAGCTCCGGATTGAATCTTCTATTCACTCTCTAAAAAATTATTATATCACAATTCTGCTATAAAATCAAGTCAAAATTTAACACAAAATAAAAGAAACACGGTTGTGTTCTGCAACCATATCTCATAAAATCTTATGACAAGTCATTTTTTCTTAGCCCAGATTATCGCATAAAAAGTTTCTTCGCTTACAGGAGCTTGCCATTCGATTTCCCAGCCGTATTTTTCAAGCCATGAAGTAACTTCATCATAATTCGAAAAATGTTTGATTACCTCATTATTGACAGATTTGAACATTTCGCCGTCTTTAGGCGTAATTTCCCAACGCCGATAACTCCTGTCAATGCGTGTTTTACTGTTGTACTCTCCGCCTACAAGAATATATTTCCCGTATGTGCCGAGGTCATCAGTACCTTCAAAAATAATTACTTCGTCACCCTTGTCGGGCGACGGCGAATCCTCTCCGCCTATACAGTCAAAATCAAGATACATGTGCCCGCCTTTTTTCACGCATGACGCAGCTTTTTTGATAAACAATTCCTGCGCTTCCTGAAAACCCCCGTTAGTCACGATATTATTTAAAAGATTGCCCGATAAAACGACAACATCAAACCCGGTTCCCCAATCATCTGAAATAGCGTCTGCTTTGTAGTAATTAAAATTTGTCAGGCCGGCTGCTTTTTCCGGTATTCTTTCAAGCATAGATTCATCAATATCAAAACCTGTAACAAAGTGTCCCGTCTGAGCCAACGGAATAGATATTCTTCCGCTTCCGCAAGCGACTTCCAGAATATTAAGCGGAGAAGTTCCTACAATAGAAAGAACATGTTGAACGTCCTCATCCTCTTGCGTTAGTTTTTGGTCATAAATATATGTTATCCAATGTTCTTTTAAATCATTTTGATTCATATTGCCTCATATTATCCCCTTTCGTTTATATTAAAATAATTATATCATGTATATGAAAAAAACACAAGGTAAAGAATAATTTATAACCAATCTTTACCTTGTTCAAACCGCACTACATTTTTATCTTTTTCTCTTTGTCAAAGATTTTTTTCAGATACTGCCCTGTGTAAGACTCCGGACGCGCCGCAACTTCCTCTGGAGTGCCCTGCGTCACAATCTGACCTCCGTTGTCGCCGCCTTCCGGTCCTAAATCTATTATATAATCCGCAGTTTTAATCATATCTAAATTGTGTTCTATGACAATAACGGTGTTTCCTGCCTCGACCAATTTTTGCAGAACCTCTATTAATTTTTCAACGTCGGCGATATGAAGACCCGTCGTCGGCTCGTCCAGAACGTAAATCGTCCTGCCGGTCGCGCGTTTTGACAGCTCCGTCGAGAGCTTGACCCTCTGCGCTTCGCCGCCCGATAAAGTCGTGGACGACTGCCCTATTTTTATATAGCCCAGACCCACGTCGTTGAGCGTCCTCAGTCTGTTGCTGATTCTCGGGATATTCGCGAAAAACTCTACTCCCTCTTCGACAGTCATGTCAAGCACGTCGAATATATTCTTGCCTTTGTATTTGACTTCGAGGGTTTCGCGGGAATACCGTCTGCCTTTGCACACGTCGCACGTGACGTAAACGTCGGGGAGAAAGTGCATTTCGATTTTTATAACGCCGTCGCCCTCGCATGCTTCGCACCGTCCGCCTTTCATGTTGAACGAAAACCTGTCGGGTTTAAACCCGCGCATTTTCGCGTCCTGCGTTTCGGCGAACAGCATTCTGATGTCCGCGAATAATCCCGTGTATGTCGCGGGATTTGAACGCGGTGTTCTGCCTATCGGCGACTGGTCGATCGCGATTATTTTATCAAGGGCTTCCGTTCCCTCTATCCTGTCGAAATTTCTTGCCCGCGTGTACGCGCCGTTGAGTTCGTTCGCGAGCTTTTTATATAATATCTCGTTAATCAGCGACGATTTGCCCGACCCAGATACACCGGTTATACAGACAAACATGCCGAGCGGAATAGTAACATCTATATGTTTCAGATTGTTTTCGTGGGCGTTGATTATTTTTACAAAACTGCCGTTGCCTTTGCGCCGTTCTTCGGTAGACGGCGTTTTTATCCTGCGTTTGCCGCTCAAAAATTGCCCTGTTATAGAATTTTCTATAGTTTTTATCTCGGCTACAGTACCCTGCGCGACGACTTCGCCGCCGTTCACGCCAGCATACGGACCCAAATCCACGACATAGTCCGCTTCTTCGATAGTTTCTTCGTCATGTTCAACGACGATAACAGTATTGCCGACGTCGCGAAGTCTTTTCAGGGCGTTTATTAACTTGGAGTTATCCCTCTGGTGCAAACCGATTGACGGCTCGTCGAGTATATATAAAACTCCCATAAGCGACGAACCTATCTGCGTCGCAAGCCGTATTCTCTGGCTTTCGCCGCCGGATAAAGTCCCGGCGCGGCGTTCGAGAGTGAGATAATCAAGCCCCACGCTAACAAGAAATCCCAGACGCTCGCGTATTTCTTTTACTATATCTTTGGCTATAACCGCTTCTTTTTTGCTGAACGTCACTGCGTCGAAGAATTTTTTCGATTCAAGTATAGACAGTGAACACATTTCGTATATGTTCATATTTTTTACGCGTACGGACAGAGATTCTTGTTTCAGGCGTTTACCGCCGCAGGCAGAGCAGTTTACATCTTCCATGAGGTTTTCAAGCTCCGCTTTTATTCCGGAGCTTCCGGTCTGATTATACCTGCGCATGATAGTGTTTACTATGCCGTCGTGCCTGAATTTAAACCTGTGATTCCCCTTCTGCGCCCAGTATTCTTTAGAACCGGTGCCGAAAAGCAGAGCACTTAACGCGGGTTCGGAATAATTTGATATGGGCGTGTCGAGCGTGAACCCGTTTTCCGCGCCGACGGCTTCAAGCATGACTTCGCCGTATGTGTCGTTGTCCATTGTTTTGAACCCGTTGGCGACGATTGCGCCGTTTCTGATAGATTTTGTTCTGTCGAACAGCAATTTATCAACTGAAACCTGCTGTTTTACTCCCAGACCGGAACATTCGGGACACGCTCCAAACGGCGAGTTGAACGAAAACATACGCGGCGCAAGTTCTCCTATGCTTATCCCGTGTTCCTCGCACGCATAATTCTGCGAAAAAACCATTTCTTCCGGTTTATCATCTTCATTTTCGGCATTCCCGCCGTCTTGAACATTCTCGTCTTTTAAAATAGATATGACAACTATGCCGTTTGATAAATTTGACGCGGTTTCGACTGAATCAGTCAGACGGGTTTTCATATCTTCCCTGTCTTTGCGCATTACAAGACGGTCAACTAAAATATCTATATCGTGCTTTTTATTTTTGTCGAGCGCTATTTGCTCCGTTAAATCATATATGCTGCCGTCTGCGCGCACTCTCGCGAAACCGCCTTTTTTCGCGTCCTCGAATATTTTTTCGTGCATGCCTTTTTTGCCCTTTACAACCGGCGATAACACGTAAAACTTTTCTCCGTCGTCGATTTCTTCCATAATCTGGTCGATAATCTGGTCGATAGTCTGCTGTTTTATGATTTTGCCGCAGACGGGGCAGTGCGGTATGCCGACACGGGCAAACAATAATCTGAGATAGTCGTAGATTTCTGTGATTGTGCCGATAGTCGAGCGGGGATTTCTCGACGTTGTTTTCTGGTCGATAGAGACTGCGGGCGAAAGCCCCTCTATATAATCGACGTCGGGTTTGTCAAGCTGTCCCAGAAACTGCCGCGCATACGACGAGAGGGATTCCACAAATCTTCTGTGTCCCTCGGCGTAAATAGTGTCGAACGCGAGGGACGATTTCCCCGAGCCTGAAAGCCCGGTAAAAACTACAAATTTGTCTCTCGGAATCCGCACGCTTATATTTTTGAGATTATGCACTCTTGCGCCTTTTATAGTTATATAATTTTTTGACGACTCAAGATTTTTATCTATTTTATTTTCAAATTCCTGTTCTTTATCAATCTCCTTTTCCAATTCCAAATCGGCTGTTTCAATCTTCATCATAATTATATTTGTTCCTCGCTATTCAAAATTTATCTTTATATATCGTAATTATATAATTATACTCTGATACAAAAATGTTTTCAATCTTATCGTGGAACAACTTTTCAAAAGTTTTATTTCCAAATAATATCTTGTTTTTTAACTTTTTATATAAAAACAGACTGTATCATGGTTGAAAAAGACATAAAGAGTTCGTGTTGGAAATCTGTGCCAATTAATTGTGTAGGGGCGCACTGTGCGCGCCCGCGAATTTGAACCCAATTTAGGTTTAAACATGCGGGCGCACACAGTGCGCCCCTACACAATTAAAATTTTTATGTTTTACAAAAACTCTAATTAACAACCGCCATTTCCGTATCTTTATCGAAAAGATAAATCTTCTCCCGATTTATACCGACTTTAATTTTATCGCCGCTGCGAGCTGTAAAGTCCGGCATAAAAGCTGGTAATACACGGACAGTAAACGGCTGGGTTCCGTTTACGCAATAAAGATAAATACTGTCGCCCAGAAATTCCCTGACTTGAACTTCTGCGTCAATAATAGCCAAATGCGGCGCGTTAAAGTTATCTGAACTCGCTTCAAGTCCATACATATCTTCCGGTCTGACACCCACAAAAACTTCTTTACCTATGTATTCTCTGACTTTGCTGTATTTAGATTCCGGCAGTTTTATTTTAATACCGTTAAAATTTATAAAAATACCGCCGTTATCTTCATTAACATTGGCATTTATAAAATTTATCATCGGAGTGCCGATAAATCCCGCAACAAATAAATTACATGGGTGCGTATAAATTTCTTCGGGCGTTCCAACCTGCTGAATCATGCCATTTTTCATAACCACAAGTCTGTCGGCTATCGTCATAGCTTCCGATTGGTCGTGCGTTACATATATAAACGTCATATCAAATTTCTGATGCAGTTTTGTAAGCTCCGTCCTCATAGAGGTTCGCAGTCTTGCGTCCAAATTTGAAAGCGGTTCGTCCAGTAAAACGACTTTATGCTCCTTAACCAGAGCGCGTGCTAACGCTACGCGCTGTTTCTGCCCTCCAGACAATTCGCGCGGTTTACGGGTAAACAAGTGAGTGATGTCCGTAATCCGGGCAACCTTTTCAACTTTTTCTTTTATTTCAGCGTCGGACATATCGGTCGGCTGTAATCCGAAAGCGATATTCTCGAAAACCGTCATATGCGGAAATAGTGCGTAATTCTGGAACACCATTGCGATACCCCTGTCTTTAGGCTCGACTCCGTTTACCAATTTGCCGTCAATATACAGTTCGCCCATGTTGATATTTTCAAGCCCCGCTATCATGCGAAGCGTGGTAGATTTCCCGCATCCGGACGGTCCGACTAAGACAATCACTTCATGGTCTTTTATATCCAAGTTAAAATCTCTGACCGCGACAAGCTCGTCGTTCGGATTGGGCCAATTATAATATTTTTTATAAACATTTTTTAATGTTACGCTTGCCATTTTAATACACCTCTTTTAAATTGATCACGCCCTGTATAACGGCGGTTTCTATAAGCGAACAGTCGATATACGGTCCCATAACTTTTATTAATTTTACGCTATTTTGACCTTTCATTATTTTATCTAAAACCGAATAAATCGAATCACTGTCGAGGAATGGAATCAACCGTTCCAAGAGCTTGTCGTCCAATCTGTCAAGACTGCTGTTCTGGAACAGTTTGACAATACTTTCGTCGTTCATAAATTCCGCCAACTCGATTATTTTGCCGATATTTATATTTTGTTTTGCCAACTGTTCCGCAATCGCCGATAAAGTCGATACTTTCAGATAAGGCGCGATATTTAATATGTCCTGAATTACGTTTTTATCTTCAAATACTTCTTTTGCTATCTCCTGATTCTGTGTCACAGAAGATAAAATCGCCGCCTCGTTATTCGACGCCTCGCCCGCGTTCAGAAGCGTATCGACCGTTACGCCGAACGTTTCAGCTATCGAACACAGAATCGAAATATCGGGGAAACCTTCGCCGCGCTCCCATTTTGACACAGCCTGCCGCGTGACGTTCAATGTGTCCGCCAGCTTTGACTGAGGCATATCGCGTTCTTTTCTCAGACGCGATATGTACGCTCCGAATTTTACAATGTTCATATAATCAACCGCCTTCTTTAATTCAATTATTTGCATGTTCATTTTAAATCACCGCCAATTTTTTATAGAAATATAATATATCTGTACATGTACAATTATATTATACTACCGTAAAACAGTTATGTAAAGCAACGCTTGGTTTCCTTATAGAAATAAAAGCATATAAAGTTTAAGGGCGGGAAAATCCCGCCCTACAGACAATTTTTGATTCGCGTTAAATAATATTCAGAGCCAGCACGATAAAATTCAAAAGAAACAATATCGTTGCGCCGTATAAAATAGGATGAACTTCTTTTGCTTTGCCTTTGACTATTTTTATTATGCAGTAGAAAATAAATCCGGCGGCGATTCCGTAAGAAATATTATACGCAAACGCCATAATCAGCACAGTCATGAACGCCGGAAGAGCTTCCTCTATTTCGTCCCATTTGATTCCGGCGTAAGATTCCGCCATCATAACCCCGACGACAATCAGCGCGGGAGCTGCCGCCTGAGTGGGAACAATCCCGAACAGCGCGGCGAACGGAAGACAGAGTATAAATAATACGGCGGTAACTATCGAAGTCAGTCCGGTTTTCCCTCCGATGCCGATTCCCGCGGCGCTTTCTATATACGTGGTGGTATTCGACGTTCCGAATAACGCGCCGATTGAGGTTGCGGTTGAATCCGCAAACAGCGCTTTGTCCATTTTAGATTTAAAGCCCGTGCTTTCAAGAAGGGCTTTCTCGTCTTTTTCGTCGAAAATGCCGCTTTTACGCCCCGTCCCTATAAAAGTTCCGATTGTGTCGAACGTATCCGAAAGGCTGAAAGCGAAAATAAGCAAAATAACGGAGAGGATTTTCCCGGGATCTGCAAACAGGCTTCCGAAACCGGGATTGCCGAAGAAAGCAAACGCCACGTCTTTGACTGCGCCGATTTTGTTCGCAAATAAATCGGAAGCTGACGCCGGAAGGCTGACAACTCCCGGGTGACCTATAAGTTCCACTACTACAGCTATTAATGTAGCCCCGACAATGCCTATAAGTATTGCGCCCTTAACTTTGCGCATCATAAGAACGACGATTATTATAAGTCCCACAAGGGCGATAAGCGCGCCCGCGTTGTTGAAAGTCACCAAAGAGGGGACAGCGTCCGCTCCGGCAGTCGTGCCGTCCACAGTTGCTCCGTAC